>OGZV01000708.1_pt1 | contig 35215 bp, 19 predicted proteins | sample 1576861 | NCBI WGS metagenome assembly OGZV01 (sample SAMEA3541501, study PRJEB24748) | human gut metagenome | biome: human gut; feature: human-associated habitat; material: faeces | place: China | collected 2012
TTTCAGGGAGCCGATGCAGGATGGCGGAGATGTTCAGTTCTTATGGACATACGGTGTAGAAGGTGTTCACTGGTCAACAGCAGCAGAGACATTATTTGCTGGAACAGAGAACGAGAAAACTTATGCTGATGGTGAATTCCATATGTTAGAGAACCGTGAGAAAGAGGGTACACAGTACACCAAAGCTCACATCGATCCAATGCTTGCTTTAGTTGAGCTTGCTAACGATCCTCAGGAAGAATCTGTAGCAGCAGAAGCAAAAGAGTCTGCGCAGTTATTCAATGATAACTGCAAAGCTGCTGATCTTGTTCCTACAACAGATGAGATGAGCGAGTACAACGGTGATTTAACAACATTAAAGAACGAGCTGATCGCAAAAGTTGTTATGGGTGAGATTACAGTTGATGATGCATATGCACAGTTTGAGTCAAATCACGGTGCAGAGTGGTCACAGGCAATCGTTGATTCTTTAAACAAATAATAAAACTTTCCGGTAAACGGAACTAAGAACTATGATTGGTGTATTGGCTGCGGATATCTGCAGCCGGCACCGATCATGGATCACAAATTCATGTTTGATTGAAAAGGAAGAACAGATATGAGAAAAAGTAATGAAAAATCAGCCGTAACGGCTACAACCGGTGGAAAGAAGAACCACCTGGCAGCAAAAATCTATAAATACAGAGGATTCTATCTGATGTTTCTTCCTGTATTAATTTTTGCATTAATATTCTTTTATTTGCCAATGCTTGGAATCCGTTTTGCATTTACCGATTATAACGGAATCAAAGAGGCAAGTTTTGTTGGTCTCAAAAATTTTCAGAAAATGTTTTCCATGCCAAATTTCTGGACGGCATTCTGGAATACCTTACAGATTAGTATTATCAAATTGTTTTTGACAACAGCAGCTGCTGTTATTGTTTCTATCTTTTTGAATGAGATCGCAAATATTCATTTTAAAAAGATCGTGCAGACAATTATTTATCTGCCACACTTTATGTCATGGGTAGTTACCGCATCTGTCTTTACTTTGATCTTAGCACCGACAGCAGAAGGTCTTGTAAATACATTTCTTATCAATGCTGGTGTGATTGACTCCGGAATTTATTTCCTGGGTGATTCAAAATGGTGGAGACTTGCGTACTATATCATTAATATTTGGAAAGAAACCGGTTGGCAGACCGTTATCTTTATGGCTACGCTTGCCGGAATAAATACAGAGCTTTATGAAGCTGCAGCAATGGATGGTGCAGGACGCTGGGGCAAGATGAGATATATTACTTTCCCGGCTTTACAGAATACGATCCTTACTGTTTTGATCTTAAACCTTGCAAAGGTTATGAACCTGTTCGAGTCCGCATTCGTAATGCAGAACGATGCTGTTTTAGGTACTGCAAACGTACTTGAAACCTATATTTACTATCAGACCTTCAACAGTGGTGCGATTCCAAATTACGGTTATACGACAGCCGTTGGTCTGTTCAAATCTCTGGTTGGTTGTGTACTGGTACTGTTCTGCAATCACTTAAGCAAGAAAGTACGTGATGGACGCGGAATCGTCTAGGAAGGAGCAGCAGATATGAAAAGCAAGAAAAAAATAGAAGTTTTCCCGATCGTAAACGGGTTAATATTTATCATCTTAAGTTTACTGATTATCATCCCGATGTGGAAAGTATTAGTTGACTCATTCGATTTAAAAACCGCATATGGTATGAAATTATGGCCGGAGGAATTTGGTCTTGCAGGATACATTTCCGTATTCAAAAACCCGACGCTGTCCCATCCGTTAATGATTTCTGTAATCACAACGATTGCAGGTACGATCATCGCCTTGATTTTATCTACATTTGGTGCATATGTACTGATCCAGTGGGATATGCCGGGACGTAACTTATTTGCAAACTTATTACTTTTTACCATGATTTTTCAGGGTGGTATGATCCCTACCTACCTCGTATTAAAATCATTACATTTAACCAATACCATCTGGGTCGTTATCTTATTCCCGGCACTGAACGTGTATAACCTGGTATTGATGAGGAACTTCTTCGAAGGTATTCCTGCCAGCCTGTTTGAGTCGGCAACACTTGACGGATGTACGCCGATGCAGACATTTATCCGTATCGTACTTCCAATGTCAAAAGCAGCATTGGCATCCATCGGTCTTATGTTTGCCGTTACATACTGGAACGACTATACACATTACAAACTTTATATTACAGATTCAAACCTTTATAACTTCCAGATGAAGTTAAGAAGTATCATCATGGGTAGTGATCTTCCGCAGGCAAACGGTGGTGCAACTGAGAACACCGTAAAGAATGCAGCAATCATTGTTATCATCATTCCATTCATGATCGTATATCCGTTCTTACAGAAATACTTTGTAAAAGGTGTAAATATCGGAGCTGTAAAAGAATAAGGAGGAAGGTTTGTATGGCGACTATTTTCTGGGCTGGAGATTCTACCGTACAATACAATGACATTCTTACATTTCCGCAGACCGGCATAGGACAGGTAATGAATCTGTACCTAAAGCCGGAGGTGCGGGTGGAGAACCATGCTAAAAACGGCAGAAGTACAAAAAGCTTTATCGATGAGTCGAGACTGACACCGATTTATGACAGGATAACCGCAGGAGATTTTCTATTTATCCAGTTTGGACATAACGATGAGAAAAAGAATGATCCACAGCGGTATACAGATCCATATTCCGATTACATGGTGAATCTGGAAAAATTTGTAAATGCAGCAAGAAACAAAGGAGCATGGCCGGTTTTTATTACGCCGCTTGAGCGCAGATGTTTTATTGATGAGGAACATTTAGATATCGGGGAACATACCGATTATGTGGCGGCAATGAAACAGACAGCTGAAAATTTAAATGTTCCGCTGATCGATCTTTACAGTATGAGCCGCGCAGAAATGCGAAAGGCTGGAGCTGAAAAAACCAAAGAATGGTACATGCATCTGCCGGCAGGTGTCTATCCGTCCCATATGGACGGGCTGACCGACAATACGCATCTGAAATATATGGGTGCAGTTGTCTACGCGGGATGTATAGCGAGAGGTTTAAAAGAACTTGGCGGTATCTATAGTGATTTATTAGTGGCTTGGGAGTGATCCCTTGCCATTTTTGTATCAGGAAAAATAACCAGTATATAGGAGGATTTTAAAGTTATGTCGTTGTTATGGAAATCGGATCAGGAAGATGGGACTTATAAAAATCCGATACTTTTTGCAGATTATTCCGATCCGGATGTGATACGCGTAGGGGATACTTATTATATGACGGCATCCAGTTTTAACTATGTGCCGGGACTGCCGATCTTAACATCCAAAGATCTGGTAAACTGGGAACTGAAAAATTATGCGATCGAAAAGATCGATGAGCCGGACTATGATCTGCCGCAGCATGCAAAGGGTGTCTGGGCACCTGCAATCCGTTATCATGAGGGATATTTTTATATTTACTACGGAATGCCGGATGAGGGCATCTACATGGTGCGCACAAAAGACGCACTTGGAACCTGGGAAAAACCGGTACTTGTGTTAGCCGGAAAAGGACTGATCGATTCCTGCCCGTTCTGGGATGAGGATGGAAATGCATATATCATCCATGGTTATGCGAAGAGCCGTATTGGATTTAAGAGTCATCTTGGCATATTCCCGATGTCATGGGATGGAACAAAGGCAACAGGGGAGGATCATATTCTCTACTGTGGACTTAAGACACAGCCGACGATTGAGGGACCTAAAGTATATAAACAAAATGGATATTATTATATTTTTGCCCCGGCAGGCGGTGTAAAAACCGGCTGGCAGGTTATTTTGCGTTCGAAAAATATTTACGGGCCTTATGAAGAAAAAAATGTGCTTCATCAGGGCAACAGTATCATAAATGGACCACATCAGGGGGCTCTGGTGGATACAGTGAATGGAGATGAATGGTTCATTCATTTTCAGGACAGAGGACTTTACGGACGAATCGTCCATATGCAGCCGGTTACATGGGAAAATGACTGGCCGGTTATGGGGATCAACGCAGTGGATGGCTGTGGGGAGCCATGTATCATCCATAAAAAACCAAATACCGGAATCACGGAGAAACCTTGTTATCTTGCGGCGGGAGATGATTTTTCATCGGAAAAAATCGGCTTGCAGTGGCAGTGGCTTGGCAATCCGAAGGATGATTTCTATTCTTTGAAAGAGAGAAAGGGATTTTTGAGATTATACTGTAAAAATCCATCAGGGAAAGTGGAGCCGATCCTCTGGGAGTGTTCGAATGTGCTGACGGAAAAACTGGTCTGCCCATATTTTGAGGCATCTGCCTGTGTTGACATTTCTGCCCTGTCTGAACAGGAGCAGGCAGGAATGGTCATGATGGGCGGTCACTATGCATACCTCGCAGTCCGCGTAATCAGAGGTCAGAAACGTCTGATCCTTGGAAAATCCTATGACAGTGAGGATGGAATGCGCGAGAAGGCAGAGCAGCTTTTGGTACTGCCGGAGGGACAGGAACAAGTTTATCTGATCTTTGCGATGCGCGAGGGAGATAACGGCAGTGTATTTCATTGTTATTATTCATTGACTGATGATACAGATAGTGCATCCTGGACGGAAGTGAGAGCAGAGTTTACACCGTCTGATCATACCTGGGTAGGTGCGAAGATAGGGCTGTTTGCGAATGTCATCGGGGAAAAGGAACTGGGAGGATATGGAGATTTCGAGTATCTGCATGTAGAGGCACTGGAAGATTAGATTATGGGACTTCAAAAAGAATTAGAAGCAAAAAATTTAGATGGTGTGATCCGTGAACTGACAGAAAATCCATCCTGCATTGATGATGTGACGGAAAAAGGTGTACCGCTTGCTTTGTATGCAGCGGAACTTGGAGATTTTTCTATTGTAAAGTATATTGTCGAATATTCCAGAGCAAGTATGAATACGGTGGATGAAAATCATAGAAATATTCTGCATTATGCAGCGACGTCCGGTAATCTGGAAATGAACCGTTACCTTGTGGAAAAAGTTGGAATGGATATTACGGCAGGAGATGGTAAATGTGTGACACCGTATCAGATTGCATATGAAAGAAAAGATGAGAAACTTCTTTCTTACTATAAAGAACGAACAGGTGCATCTTATGAGGGGATGTATCATAATCCGATACGCTGTGGAATGTTCCCGGACCCGTCTATTGTGCGTGTCGGGGTAGATTATTATATGGTGAATTCATCATTCATATTTTTCCCCTGTATCCCGGTTTCGCACTCGAGGGATCTGATACACTGGGAGATCATCGGTCATGCGATCACAGATCCACAGTGGGCGGCACTGGATGAACTGGAAGGCGGCAGAGGCTACTGGGCACCGGATATTTCTTATGATAATGGAAAATTTTATGTCACGGCAACATACCGCCTGAATGACACAGGCACTGTGTACCGTAAACAGATCGTGGTAAGCTCAGATAGACCGGAGGGACCGTACAGTAAACCGGCGGTCATTGATGAGGATGGAATTGATCCGTCTATCTTTCACGAGAATGGCAGACACTATATGCTGCTAAACCGTGGGGCGAGGATTTTAGAACTGAATGATGACTGCACAAAGCAGATCTCTGAGGCAAAATTATTATATTACGGAGATCAGAAACGTGCGCCGGAAGGACCACATCTGTTGAAAAAAGACGGTTATTATTATCTGTTCTTGGCAGAAGGAGGAACCGGAATGGGACACAGGATTTCTGTTGCGAGAAGTAAGACACTTATGGGAAATTATGAACCGTGTCCATACAACCCGATCATGCGGCAGATGGATGAGGGGGCAGCGATCCAGAGATGTGGTCATGGAAAGCCGGTCTGCACACAGAACGGGGAGTGGTATATGGTATATCTCTGCGGAAGGATGATCGGAGATGGTTACAGTATGCTTGGCAGGGAGACGGCACTTGATCCGGTAAGCTGGACAGCGGATGGCTGGCCGATCGTAAATGGATTAAAAGGTCCTTCTGTTTTGCAGAAAAGACCGGATCTTCCGGTGTGGATGCCGGAAGAAGAGCCGGATATTGGCTGGAACCCAAAATGGATGACACCACGTGCACCGGAGCCGGAAGGAATCCGTTTTCTCTCATCAGGAATCCGTATCAAAGGGAGCCGTTTTCCACTCAGAGATGTGGCTGCAAAAAATATTTTATTGCAGAGACAGACTTCGTTTTGTTTTACTGCGGAAACGGAACTTGTGATACCGGAACTTACAGGTGGTCAGGAAGCAGGTTTAGTCTGTTATTATGACGAAAATACATGGGTGTGTCTTGCAGTCTGCAGGGAAAATTCTTATTATATCCAGGTAAAAGAACATATTGGGGATAAAGATGTTCTGCATGAGAGACAGATGCTTCCATGTGATTGTTCAGGGAAAAAGATCAGCCTGAAAGTGGAAACAGAGTATTTAAAGCGGTGTTTTACTTACCGGCTGCAGGGGGAAGAAAAACATATAGCAGCAGAGATTGCGAATGTTTATTATCTATGCGATGAAGGAATTCATATGGGTAAGCGCTTTACCGGGGCAATGACAGGTATTTATGCGGTTGCCGGAGAACACAAATTGTATGCAGATTTTTTAAATTTTATTTATCAGGATATCGAAGCATAAAAAAGTCAGTATCAGAAAAACGAGGGAGACAAATGGAAACAAAAAGACAGGAAGATATCAGAAAACTTATGCAGATGCCGGAAGAGGCGATTGCTTCTCTGAATGAATCAGAGGCAGACCGGCTCGGAAGACTAGCAGTCATGTTTTATAAAGAAACAGGAGATGGAGTATATAAGGAGAAAGCAGAACAGATCCGTGCAGCGCAGGGCGAATTGCCGGAGGATATCTGTGCCATGCCTTTTTTTATGGAATATGAAACGGTATGTGGGAAAAAAGAGCGGTACAATAAGATCGTTGACCGGATGGAAGATGAGGCGTCAACCGGATTTGCCGATGCAAAAGCAAGAAATGCATATTTAGCAGCTCTGGTGGATGTGATTGATGGGATCAGTTTTGAGATTTATGAAAAATACCGCACTTTGACCGCAGTTTATAAACGCGTATTAAAGGATGCGTTAGCTGAGGGAGAAGAAACAACGGAACTTGCCTATGCCATATTAAAAGGCTGCAATATTGGAATTTTGCTGAAAGAAAAATATGCAGAAACAGGTGCTTTAATGGCAGGGCATCTGAAAAATACGGGCATGGCAGATCAGACGGAATATCTGTCAGACATTACAGCAAGAACAATAGAACAATATGATCTGCTTGCGATGGAACAGTCGGAATAGGGAGGAAAAGAGTCATGGAAGTAAAACTGATTATGAAATCTGCCCGCAATGCGGTCATTGAAATTGCAGATGGTGGAATTTACAATACAAAAGAAACATATCATGTTCTGCTGAACGGTGAAGAGGTATTTTCAACGGATACGGTTATAAATTCATTGTTTGATTTAAAACCGCAGACTTCCTATGAGGTTTCTGTAAGAACAGCAGATGGTACCGAACTAGGAATGGTATCGTTTGTTACAGCATATGAATTTGTCACATTAAATGTCCGTGATTTTGGTGCCACAGGCGATGGAAAACAGGATGATACGAAGTTTATACAGGCAGCGATCCTAGCCTGTCCGAAGGAAAGCCGTGTGCTTATTCCAAAGGGAAGCTATCGCATTACCAGTCTGTTTTTAAAAAGTAATCTGCGCCTTGAGCTTGCAAAGGGAGCGGAACTTATCGCAGATACAGACAGGGCGGCCTATCCGAAATTTCCTGGTATGATTGAAAGTTATGATGAACAGGGGGAATATAATTTAGGAACATGGGAAGGAAATCCATTACCGATGTTTGCCGGCATCATCACCGGACTGGATGTAGAAAATGTATTGATCTACGGAAGAGGAACGATAAATGGCAATGCTTCAAAAGAAAACTGGTGGAAAAATCCGAAAGTCATGGTAGGAGCATTCCGACCGCGTCTGTTTTTCTTAAGCCATTGTCAGAATGTGACACTTTGTGGTGTAACTTTCAAGAACAGTCCGTCCTGGACACTGCATCCGTATTTTTCAGATAACCTGAAATTCTACGGACTTACGATCAACAATCCAAGCGATTCGCCAAATACGGATGGCCTGGATCCTGAATCATGCAAAAATGTAGATATTGTCGGTGTGAAATTCTCACTTGGAGATGACTGCATAGCAGTTAAGTCTGGTAAGATCTATATGGGAAAGAAATATAAGACACCTTCTGAAAATATCCATATCAGACAATGCCTGATGGAAAATGGTCATGGTGCAGTAACAGTCGGAAGTGAGATGGCTGGCGGTGTCAAAAATCTGGTCGTGGAAGAATGCCGGTTTTACGATACAGACCGGGGACTACGTATCAAGACACGCAGAGGACGGGGAAAAGATGCCGTTTTAGATCAGATTATTTTCCGGAAAATCGATATGGATCAGGTTATGACGCCGTTTGTGATAAACTGTTTTTATTTCTGTGATCCGGACGGCAAGACCGAGTTTGTCCAGAGCCGTGAAAAAATGCCGGTAGATGATGGTACACCTGCGATCTTAAGACTTGATTTTGAGGATATTAAAGCCCAAAATTGTCATGTGGCAGCTGCATATTTTGATGGACTGCCGGAACAGAAAATTGAGCAGATCATTATGAAAAATATTACAGTGACATATGCTAAGAATCCGAAATCCGGCGTTCCTGCCATGTCTTCCGGTGTGGAAGAGTGTACAAAGAAGGGAATCTTTGCGCGCAACATCAAAGAACTGGTATTAGAAAACGTGGAAATAGAGGGACAGGATGGAGAACTTCTTGTTACAGAGGGAATTGACCATTTCGTGCAGTAGAACAGAAAGAGGAAAACATATGCAGTTAGGAATACGTTTACATGATATCAAAAAAGCACCACTTGAGGAGCGCCTTGCAATCGCAAAGGAGCAGGGGTTTTTGTGCGGACATCTGGCACTCTCAAAAGTAATCACGGAATATCCGGTGGATGATGGGGCACTGACTCCGGGGTATGCAATGTACTTGAAAAAAATATTTGCAAAAAACGATCTTGATATTGCCGTACTGGGATGTTATTTAAACCTTGCAAATCCAGATGAAGGACAGCTTGCAAAGATCACACACCGTTATCTGGCGCATATTCGGTTTGCATCACTGCTTGGCGTCGGGGTAGTCGGAACAGAGACAGGTGCTGTCAACGAGGCATATAAGTTTGAGGAAAAAAATCACTCGGATGAGGCGCTGGATATTTTTATACAGAATGTGAAACCGGTGATTTCCTATGCAGAAAAAATGGGCGTTATTTTTGCAATCGAGCCGGTGTGGAAACATATCGTATGCAATCCGAAGAGAGCGCGGAAAGTGCTTGATGAGATCGCGTCTCCAAATCTTCAGATCATTTTTGATCCGGTCAATCTTTTGGATATCAGTAATTATCAGAACAGGGATGCGATCATAGAAGAAGCGATAGAGCTGCTTGGAGATGATATTGCAATGGTCCATATGAAAGATTTTGTGGTGCAGGATGGGAAACTGGTGTCAGTCGCTGCAGGAACAGGTGAGATGAACTATGAGAAGATTATTCGTTTCATTAAGGAGAGAAAGCCGTATATACATGTGACGCTTGAAAATACAACGCCGGAGAATGCAGTACAGTCTAAAGAATATATTCAGGGATTGTATGATTCGTGCCGGATTTAAAAGAAGTTTTTTAGAAAAAATCAGGCTGGGAAGAAAGTAGGATTGTATTCCTGTGATATAAGATGTAAAATAAGATTAATAATATAAAAAAGAGGAGAATAAAAATGTTAAGAAAACAGACAAAAAAAATTTTATTTGTTATGCTGTTTGCGCTGACATTAGTTCTTGCCGGAAGAGTTGATGCGAATGCACAGACTGCTGCACCGGCAGGCGTGAAACAGGTAAAAGCGGGCAGCAGCTCTGTAACAGTACAGTGGGATGCTGTTATGCAGAATGATATTTATTATTATTATCGTATCAGCAATGATTCAAGTTTTAACAGCAGTAAAAGCGAGCGGAACTATGATGAATCAGAAAGCTATATTTCAGGTCTTTCTGCGGGAAAGAGTTATTACGTCCAGATTGGAACATCAGCAACACATTCTGGTTCGACTGTGCCGGCCGATGTGACGTGGTCGAAGGCGATTGAAGTTGTAACAGCTCCAGCGCAGGTTGCATCGAGTTCAGTAAAACAGAGTGGTGCAGGTACGACATCCATTTCATTGACCTGGCCGGCTTCTTCCGGTGCAAACTGTTATAAGATCGATTATTATTTAAATAATGCATCGCAGCGTACAGCATCAGAAGTTATCTCCCAAAATAACAATGTAAAAATTACCGGATTAAAAAAGAACAACCGTTATTGTGGACATGTTTATGCAGGAAGAACAAGCAGTACAGGCTTTACAGCTTATGCAGGTTCTGGCAGTTACTATTATGATGTAAAAGTTAAACCAACGAAGATCACCGGAGTAGAAAATACCGTATTTTATTCATATATAAATACTGCATATATAGAATGGAATCCTTCTAATTCCGCGAGTGGATATGAATATATTCTTTATGATAATTCCGGAAAGAAAATATTAAGTAATACAACGACTTCTAAACGCCTTGATATTTCTACCAATAAGATCAAGAAAACACAGTTTTACCGTATCAAAGTAAGAGGTTATGTCAATTTAAATAATAACAAAAAGGCTTATGGTGCATGGTCTGACACATTATATTTTGCAAAGGCACCATACAAGAATTTAAAATTAAAATCATTCGGAAAGAAAATTTCTGCAAACTGGAATAAAGTGACAGGAGCAACAAGTTATACGGTATATGTTTCCAATAAGGAAAAGAGCGGATATAAAAAAGTCGGTACCTATAACAGTAAGAAAACAAGTGTTACGATTAAAAAATATGGAAAAGCTGCTTTGAAATCAGGTAAAACATATTACGTAAAAGTTGTCGCTGAAAAGAAAGTGAAAATCAATAAGAAATATAAAACCTTTAAGAGTACCTTATATTATGAAGGAAAAAGTATCAAAGTAAAATAAGAGAATGAATAAAGAAAAGCACCTGAAAATTCAGATCTGAATTTTCGGGTGTTTTTTTCGAAATAAAAAGTAAAAAAAAGAAACCATTTTGAAAAATGGAGAATTGTTTCTGGCATCATTGTATTTTTTAATAAAAATAAGGTTGCAAGGGGGATTTGCACCTAAAAAGAAGAGAAGGAGTATAATGATGAAAAACAGGAAACTAACCAGAATTATCGCAATTACGTTGACGGCAACTGTGGCTGCAACATCTGTGATGCCGTGCGGGACGGTATTAGGGGCGCAGAATGATCCGGTCACAGAAGAGGCAGCACAAACAACGGAGAGTGTGCAGGAATCAGAAGTATCAGAATCGGAAATATCAGAAGCTGAGACATCAGAAAACGAGACAGAGAGTCAGACAGGAACCGAAGCTGGCACCGAAAAAGAAATCAATACGGAGATTAATACGGAAACAGGGACAGAGACAGAGACAGAAATCGGCATGGAGACAGAAAACGATGCTGAGATAGAGACAGAAATTGAGACAGAACAGATAGAATTAGAAAGTTCAGATTTCCCCCAGATTGGTTCTAAAGTTACAAAAAATACGGTAGACTGCGAAACAAAAGAAACAAAGAGTACAGACTGGGAACTGGTCTGGAGTGATGAATTTAATGAAGATTCGCTAGATCTGACAAAATGGGATTATCAGTCTGGTGATGGCAGTGATTATGGAGTTGCCGGATGGGGAAATGCTGAGAAAGAATATTATACAAAAGGAGAAAATATCTCTTTTGAAGATGGACATCTTGTGATTACGGCAAGAAAAGAAAACAGAGGAAGCTCCACTTATACCTCTGCGAAATTATGGACAAAAGGAAATGATTATTATAACGGAACTGCAAAAGAGCCGTTATATGCAAAAAAATATGGTCGTATTGAGGCAAAAATGTCTCTTCCGGAAGGTACCGGATACTGGCCGGCATTCTGGATGATGCCGCTGGATGACGCTTATGGTGGATGGGCTTCGTCCGGTGAGATCGATATTATGGAGGCAAGAGGACGTGTTACGGGAAGTGTTGACGGTACGATACATTTTGGTAATTCATGGCCGAATAATAAATCACGTGGAGGACACTATGATACGACGATCGATCCTTCCTTTAATTTTACACAGGAGCATGAATATGCGTTAGAATGGACACCGGGTAAGATCAGCTGGTTCGTAGATGATCAGTGCTACAAGACCATTACCAACTGGTATTCTATTGGTTCAGATAATAAAGAAAACTTTACTTATCCGGCTCCGTTTGACCAGGAATTTTATATCATGTTAAACCTGGCAGTGGGTGGCAATTACGACAGTGGCAATCTGGATGACATTGATGGCGGACAGATGAAAGTAGACTATGTGCGTGTCTATGATCTGCTGGATGCAAATGGAGAAATCCATGATTATTCTGAGGATGAAAAAACTGTTGAATCAGAGGCGGCGCAGGCTGGCGGATTAGAAGGCGGTATTGTCGGAAAAACCAATTTCTTAAGCGGTGATCTGACAAAGGCAAGAAAAATTACTGAACATGCAGAGGGAATCGAAGGCTGGTATCTGCAGAATGGCACAGGAGGTGCAGCGAATGTGACTGCTGCCGAGGGTGGTGCTAAGGTAAGCATCAGTTCTGCCGGAGAAAATGGGTACTCTGTGCAGCTGATGCATCAGTTTCCATTGACATATGGATATGAATATGAATTAAAATTTGATGCAAAAGCAGATGAAGCACGCAGTATCACGGCACAGGCTGGCGATTTTACCTATAATTTCCTTGGAAGCTGGACAAAATACAGCGATGCTTTTACCGTTCCATTGACGACCGAATGGAAAACTTATACCTATAAGTTCGACATGAAAGAATTTAACGATGACTATGCACGTCTGGAATTAAACCTTGGTTTGACGTCCACGGCCGGAGTTTATATCAGAAATGCATCATTGGTTGCAACCGGACTTTATCAGGGAATCACAGAAGATGGAGATAAGGAACCGACAAAGGGTGGAGAACACATTTATAACGGAACCTTTGATCAGGGAAATAATAAAGATGCAGGTGGTGCCTATACAAGATTAAAATTCTGGAATGTAAAAGGTAATGCAGCTGCAAACGTTGATACACAGCGTAAACTGGTACTTGGATCTGGAACAGATGAAAATGCTGGCATAGAACAGACAGGGATTTCTCTGCTTGGAAAAGATCGTTATGAACTTACTTTCGATGCTGCTGCATTTTCAGGTGATAGTATCAGAGTGCAGGTGAAGGGAGCAAATGGCACAGAGTATATTTCTGAAACGGTGGATCTGACTTCGGACATGCAAAAGAAAAAAGTATCTTTTACAGTGCCGGAAAATGTATCTGACAAAACAGGAAGTGTATCATTTATAGTTGGGAATGATGGTAAGAAAATACATATAGATAATATATCCCTGAAACGTCTGACAAATTATAACGTGGATTACAGCCAGATAAAAGTATATCCGATTGAAAATGGTGATTTTGCAGGATGCAGTGGAAATGATTTAAAAGGATGGAGTACTTATGGTAATCCGGCTGTTGATGTGGCAGATGGCGTGTGTACGGTAACTGCAGTTCCAAGTGGAAATGTATGGGATAAAATGCTGATTGCCGATGCCATGCAGATGGAAGAGGGAATGACGTATGAACTGCATTTTGAACAGAAAGCAGAACGTGCGGGAGAAACATACACTGCTAAAATAGAAACGACAGATGGAAGTTATACAGTTATTACCGAAAAACAGTGTAAGACGACAACTGACTGGACAAACGAGGATATTACGTTTACCTGTAACAGTTCCGGTGTGATGGAGTTTAAATATCTGCTTGCGCAGGTATCAGGTGAGTGCAAAATTTCATTTCGTAATGTGAAACTTAATGTTTCGAATGCGCCGATTTTGCAGATGCCGTTCTTCTATAAAAATGGTGTAGCAAAAGCAGAGCAGGATATTGTATTTCAGATGCATCCTGCAAGTGGTACAGGGGATGCATGGAAAGCAGTAGAAAAAACAGTAACAGTTGATGGAAAACAGGTGGAAGCTGTATTTGATGATACTACGATGACAATTCCGGCTGGAACTATTTCAGAGGAAGGAAAATATAAAATTAAAATTTCAGCTTCCGGATTTGATCTTTGTGAGTGGAATCTTGAGGTATTTCCAGCAGGAAAAAATCTGGTTTTGAATGGTAATTTTTCAAAAGGAACAGCATCATGGGCAGACAGCTATTTTAACGAGGGGGAAGGATATCCTGCGGGAAATCTCAGCGTAACAGAATCGAAAGAAGCGAAAATTGAGTATAAATGGGCTCAGAATTTCTGGGATCTTCAGTTGATACAAAAAAATATTCCGGTAAAAAAAGGCGTTGAATATAAGATTACCTTTGATGCTCGTGCAACAGTGGACCGTCCGGTCAGCCTTCAGATTGCAGGTGGACTTACAACCTATAAACTGGGAAGCAGATATCATAAATACACCCGTTATTTTACTGCACCGGAAAATAATGCGGAAATAGCATTCATGCTTGGAAATGTGGCGATGGGCAGTCTGATCACACCATCTGATGAACATACAGTTTATTTTGATAATATTTGTATAGAAGAAATGGGTGCGGAAGATGCACTGACGCGGATTCCTGAAGTTGAATCCGCAGGAAGTGTCAAGCTGACGCAGGATGCAGTATTAAATCTGACTGGTGTAAGGGATGCATGGAGTGCAGCAGAAAAGACGGTTTATGTAAATGGAACAGCCGTGGAAAAAGAAAACTGTAAATTTGATAATGATAAAATTACAATTACAGGAAGCACATTTCGTCAGACCGGAAACTATGAGGTCGTAATAAAAGCGGATGGATTTGCAGATACGAATCTGGCATTTTTGCAGATCACAAGCGCCGGTATTCAGGAATACATGACGAATGGTGATTTCTCGGAAGGCGAAAAGAATTGGAAATTCTGGGCAGGTGGTGAACCGGAATCTGCCAGGGCCCGTTATGTGGGCGGTCAGGCAGAAATCAATATGCTTTATCCGTGGAAAAACCAGTTTGGTGTTTATGATTCCTGGGGAATCCAGTTATCGCAGAATGTTCTTGTTTCTAAAGATACAGAATATGTTTTAAAATTTAAGGCAAAGTCCGAGATAAATAAAAAACTTGATGTTGATATCAGCGGACAGAAATTCGGTTTTAATATGACAGGGGATGAACAGGAGTTTACATGTCAGTTTAAGGCAAATGATGCAAAAGCTACAGTTGGATTCTTCTTTGGGGCATGCGATGAGAATACGCCGGAAAATACAAAAATGTGGCTTAAGGATGTGTCTCTTACAAAGGTTGGCGATGAGACACTCGATGGTGTCTGCAGCTATCAGGTAGAACATTATCTTCAGAAAAATGGAAGTTATGTGTTATATGAAAAGGCACATGGAGCAGCCAAGGCAGATACCATGGTGGATGCACAAAAAGATGGACTGTGCAGAAATTATGAAGGATATACGTTTGCACCTGAAGTGAATGGTAGTGTTGTATCAGGGAAAGCCTCAGATAAACTGGTAATAAAGCTGTTCTATAAGCCGAATAAATATCAGATTCAATATGTGATGAATCTTGATGCAGACGTAAAAAATCCGAATCCGGATGCTTATACTTATGGTAAAATGGTCGGGTTGAAAGCGCCTTCCTGTGATACAAATGAATTTTTGGGATGGTATCTTGATCCTGAATATACAGTTCTGGTAGAGAATATCGAAGCTAATATGACAGGTGATGTTGTTCTTTATGCGAAGTGGAAGGATAGAGAAAATGTAGATCCGGAGAAACCAGGAGATAAAAAACCGGATGAAAATACGCCGGATATAAAGAAGCCAGATGAAAAAACACCAGATACGAAGATACCAGATGAAAAGACACCAGATACAAAGAAGCCAGATGAAAAAGCACCAGACTCACAGGATTCAGGAAATGCAGCGGTAACAGCCATATCTTTGAATAAAACGAAAGTTACTTTAAATAAAGGAAAAAAGTTTACGCTGACAGCAAAAATAACACCGGAAAATGCAGCAAATAAAAAGGTGGTATTCCGTTCAGGCAACAAAAAGGTTGCAACCGTAAATGCCAAAGGCGTGATTAAGGCGGTCGGAAAAGGTAAGACAAAAATTACAGTAAAAACGCCAGACGGTAAAAAAACAGCAGTTTGTACCGTTACAGTTAAAATTCCGTCTAAAAAAGTAACCATGAATGTCAAAGAGATTTATGTGGTAAAAGGGAAAAAAATAAGCCTTAAAGCAACCATGAATCCAATTGACAGTACCGATAAAATTAAGTGGAGCAGTTCCAAAAAATCAGTGGTAACCGTAAAAAATGGAAAAATAACAGCTAAAAAGACCGGCACTGCAGTCATCACAGCTAAGACGACGAGTGGCAAAAAAGTAACATGTAAGGTACATGTTGTAAAGAAAGCCAAAAAATCGACGTCAATCAAATTAAATAAAAAACAGTTGACCATGAAGACTGGCGGCAGATATGAACTTAAGGCAAAAGTAAAACCGTTTAATTCAACGGATATCGTAAAATGGAAGAGTTCAAATAAAAAGATTGCAACGGTAGACCAGTTTGGAACTGTAAAAGCAAAGAAAGCTGGAAAGGTAAAAATTACAGCAACTACGTCCAGTGGAAAAAAGGTTACCTGTGTGATAAAGGTAAAGAAAAAATAAAGACAGGAATTTGATCTTTTAAAGGAAAGAGGGATGACAGATATGAAATGCCATCCCTTTTTTGAGTCTTCGTATTTAATTTATAGAACATTATTTTATGTAATAGAGAATTTCAACGAAATTTCCTATTACATAAAAAAACTGCCATATCAAATTTGATATGACAGCTTTTTTACTGTTCAATTAAGCTCTTTCAACTTTGCCGGATTTCAAACAGGAAGCACATACATATAATTTCTTAGGTGTTCCGTTTACTTTACAGCTCACACGCTTGATGTTTGATTTCCACATTCTATTTGATCTTCTATGAGAATGGCTGACATTATTTCCGAAATGAGCGCCCTTTCCACAAACTGCACATTTTGCCATAGTTTTGCACCTCCTTGTAATTCACTAAGTCTGCCTGTACTATCAGACTCACAACATGTTTATTCTAACAGATTCATTTTTATATTGCAAGCAAATTTTAAAAAAAATATTAAAAATAGTAAACAGGACTAGGAATTTTGGTAAAAAGCGGTTATAATAGACAATAAACTAGCGTTAATATGGCTTTGAAAGGAGCAGGAACGTATATGAATGGACATATGGATACCCAGTTGGGAAGAGTTTCAATAGACCCGGAAGTAATTGCAACCTATGCAGGATCTGTAGCTGTAGAGTGCTTTGGAATCGTAGGTATGGCTGCAGTTAACATGAAAGATGGTCTGGTGAAGTTACTGAAAAAAGATTATTTGACACATGGTATTAATGTAGCGATTGACGAGGATAATAAGATTACGATCGATTTTCACGTGATCGTATCCTACGGCGTCAGCATCAGTACGGTTTCCGATAATTTAATAGAGACGGTAAGATATAAAGTAGAAGAGTTTACCGGACTGGAAATCAAAAAAATTAACATTTACGTTGAAGGCGTGCGTGTAATTGATTAAGGAGGACATAGAAGGTGGAAATCACTACGATAAATACTGAGCTTGTGGCGAAGATGTTTCTTGCCGGAGCAAAGAATCTGGATGCAAAGAAAGAATGGATCAACGAGCTGAACGTATTCCCGGTTCCGGATGGTGATACCGGTACAAATATGTCAATGACGATCATGTCAGCGGCAAGAGAGGTAAGTGCTTTGGAAAAACCAGAGATGAAAGCATTGGCAAAAGCTATTTCATCCGGTTCTTTAAGAGGAGCGAGAGGTAACTCCGGTGTTATTCTTTCACAGTTGTTCCGTGGTTTTACAAAGGTGATCGCAGAATATGATGAGATCAACGTACAGATTTTATCAGATTCTTTCCAGAAGGCCGTTGAGACAGCATACAAAGCTGTTATGAAGCCAAAAGAGGGAACAATCCTGACTGTGGCAAAAGGCATGTCTGACCGTGCGTTAGAACTTTGTGATGATACAGAAGATCTGGTATATTTCTGTGAAGAAGTCATCAAGGAAGGTGACCGCGTGTTAGATCTCACACCGGAGATGCTTCCTGTTTTAAAACAGGCGGGAGTTGTGGATTCCGGCGGACAGGGTCTGATGCAGGTTATGAAAGGTGCAATGGATGCACTGCTCGGCAAAGAAGTGGATTACACCATCGAGGAAACTCAGGCGGTGAAAAAGGCACCGGAAAGTACAGGAACATCCTACAATATTGAAGCACAGGCAAATCAGGAGATCAAATTTGCATATTGTACACAGTTCCTTATTATGCTTGATACGCCGATCACACTGCAGCAGGAGAATGAGTTTAAGTCTTATCTGGAGACGATCGGTGATTCCATTGTTGTTGTCGCAGATGATGAGATCGTAAAGGTACATGTACATACCAACGATCCGGGACTTGCGATGCAGAGAGGACTGACCTATGGCTCCCTGACTACAATCATCATTGAAAATATGAAGTTAGAGCGTGATGAAAAGATTTCTGCCCTGAAAGAAAAAGAGATGCAGTCAGCAGGTATTCCGGAAGAAAAAGAGGAAAAACCGGCAGAGCCTCCAAAAGAGATGGGATTTATATCCGTCAGCATCGGAGAGGGAATCAATGAGATCTTTAAGGGACTCGGTGTTGATTATATCATCGAGGGTGGTCAGACTATGAACCCGAGTACTGAGGATATGTTAAATGCCATTGAAAAAGTAAATGCAAAGACGGTATTTATTTTGCCGAACAATAAAAATATTATCCTTGCAGCAAATCAGGCAGCATCTTTAGTAGAGGACAAAAAGATCATTGTTATCCCGACTAAGACGATTCCACAGGGTATCACTGCTCTGATCAATTTCATTCCGGACAGTACACCGGAAGACAATGAACAGCGTATGAGTGCTGAGATTTCCACGGTCAAGACAGGTCAGGTTACTTATGCAGTCCGTGACACAGTGATCGATGATAAAGAGATCAAACAGGATGATTTTATGGGTATCGGCGATTCCGGTATTCTTTCCGTAGGACAGAATTTAGAACCGACAGTCATGGATATGATGAAACAGCTTGTGGATGAAGATTCTGCGATTGTCAGCATTTATTATGGTGAGGATACGAAAGAAGAAGATGCAAATGCACTTGGCGAGAAGATTGGAGAGGCATTCCCGGATGTCGAGATCGAAGTGCATTACGGCGGACAGCCAATCTACTATTATGTCATTTCTGTAGAATAAGAATGGAGTAAAAATGGACCGCAATTCCCCTTTAAGAGATATTAAGGGTGTTGGCGCTAAAACAGAAGAATTATTTCATAAGATAGGAGTATACACCGTAGGTGATATACTCCTTCATTATCCCCGGACATATATACAGTACCCGCAGGCGAAGCATGTGGATGAGGTGTCAGACGGAGAACAGGCAGCGGTTCTTGGACGGATCACAAGAACACCGGTAGTGCGAAAAGTGCGTACTATGCAGATCACGGTTACGACGATCAGTGAGATGGGAGTTTCCTTAGAACTGGTATGGTACCGGATGCCTTATATGAAAAATAATTTAAAAGCCGGCAACACCTACATATTTTATGGAAAAGTTAATAAAAAGAACGGAAGACTTGTCATGGAGCAGGCAGCCTTGTTTACAGAAGAACAGTATGCATCCATGGAACAGGTATTTCTGCCTGTATACACGCTGACCAACGGACTTTCCAATAATCTTGTCACGAAAACAGTGCGGGCGGCACTTGGAGACGAACAGTTGTTTATGGATTATCTTCCATGCGCGATCCGCGAAAAATATGGGCTTTGTGAGTATAATTACGCCATACGGCAGATTCATTTTCCGGAGGATATGGATACACTCATTACAGCGAGAAGACGCCTTGTGTTTGATGAATTTTTCCTTTTTATATTAAGCATGCAGTATCAGAAGGAAAAGCATGTCAAAGAGAAAAATGAGTTTGTTTTTGCTGAGGATGATTTTACAAATGAGTTGATAGAAAAACTTCCTTATGAGCTTACCAATGCACAGAAAAAAGCGCTTGCGGATGTGAAACGTGATATGCGTTCCGAGACGGTCATGCAGCGTCTGATCCAGGGAGACGTAGGCTCCGGTAAAACGATCGTTGCGTTCCTTGCGATGGCTGATACAGCACACAATGGATACCAGTCTGCGATCATGGCGCCGACGGAAGTACTTGCAAGACAGCATTATGAGTCTTATCAGAATATGTGTGAACAGTTTGGACTTCATATTCCTATCGTGCTTTTGACCGGTTCCATGACGGCAAAACAGAAACGCCGCGCTTATGAAGCATTAGAGGTATATCCGAATGCTATGATCATCGGGACACATGCACTGATACAGGAGAAAGCAATTTATCAGAATCTGGCACTTGTGATCACGGACGAACAGCATCGTTTTGGAGTACGGCAGCGTGAAACATTTGCAGGAAAAGGAACAGAACCGCATGTACTTGTCATGAGTGCAACACCGATTCCACGTACTTTGGCGATCATTATCTATGGGGATCTGGATATTTCTGTCATTGATGAAGTTCCGGCAAAAAGACTTCCAATCAAAAACTGTGTAGTTGACCGGCGATACCGCCCGAAAGCATATGCTTTTATCGAGCATGAGATACGCGCGGGACATCAGGCATATGTGATCTGTCCGCTGGTGGAAGAAAGTGAAAATATGGAAGCGGAGAACGTTACCGATTATGCAAAACGTCTGCGGGAAGAACTGCCGGAAGACATTGTGATCGGTGTTTTACACGGACAGATGAAAGCTGACCAGAAAAATAAGATTATGGATCAATTTGTAAAAAATGAGATTCAGGTGCTTGTTTCCACGACAGTTGTTGAGGTTGGCGTCAATGTGCCGAATGCTACGGTCATGATGATCGAGAATGCAGAACGTTTTGGACTTGCACAGCTCCATCAGTTAAGAGGACGTGTCGGAAGAGGTGACGCCCAGTCTTACTGTATTATGGTCAACGCCTCAGACAGTAAAAATTCGATGAAACGGCTTGATATTTTAAATAAATCTAATGATGGATTTAAAATTGCAAGCGAAGACCTGAAATTACGTGGTCCGGGAGATTTTTTTGGCATCCGCCAGTCCGGAGAGATGCAGTTTTTGCTGGCAGATATTTATCAGGATGCAGCCGTGTTACAACAGGCATCAGAGGAAGTGCAGGATCTGCTTGCCGCAGACCCGGAACTTTTTGGCGAAGAAAATGTCAATCTGCAGCATTATCTGGAGATTTTCTTCGAGGATCAAAAGAGCAGATTAAATTTATGACAGAGATCTGTTTATAATGGATTTTATTTAGAGGCAGAATATAAAAATATAAAAAACGGGAGCTTCCGTTATGGAAAGCATCCCGTTTTTTGGGCTGGAATCATAATTCCTGGTGACATATAGCTCCTGACAAAATTATGATTTTAGCGGACGATAAATCTTAGCTGGCAGATGATTACTTGCCTGACATCTGTTTCTCCTGTGCCTCGATCATTTTCTTAACCATATAACCGCCGACAGAACCGTTCTGTCTGGAAGTAAGGTCTCCATTGTAACCGTCCTTTAAAGGTACGCCGATCTCGCTTGCTACCTCATATTTGAAACGGTCTAATGCACTTTTTGCTTCAGGAACTGCTGCTCTGTTAGATGAACGACTTGCCATAATAGTTTCCTCCTTTGGTGTGTTGTGATACATCATTTGTTTCAAAGTATCCTTTGTATTTAAGTCTGAACAAACGCCGCGCTGATCATATGTTCCGCGGCGTTTGTGTTTTGCTGCGGTGTTTTTGATCGCGTTTTGTTTTGTTCAGTGATAGTATATGAAATATGATGTCAGATAAACATGTATTTTTTGTCAGAAAAGCAAGTAATATCCGTTTTGAAAAACGCATAAGATATCTGTTTTATGTTTTGTAAATAAAACTTGTAAGCGCTTACAAATATTTATTTACAAACCGGATCATATAAGCTATGATAAAGGTAACGTGGTTGTGTCAGAAATTCGTAATGCAGGCTGGCAAAATGCACAGGAGAAGGAGAAAAACAGTATGGATAAGATTGAAAAATACATTGATGAACTTTTAGAAAAAAGCACACCGGATCGCCCGATCTGGAACATCGAAAAAATTCTGCAGGGGAAAAAGTCAACCTGGAATTATATTGATGGCTGTATGATCAAGGCAATTTTAGAGATGTATGCCATCACAAAAGACGAAAAATATTTTTCATTTGCAGATCATTTTATTGACTGTAAAGTTATGGAGGATGGTTCGATTGAAGGATATTCCGTGGAAGAACTGAATATTGACAATGTCAATGCCGGAAAGACATTATTTGAACTTTATGATCTGACAGGAAAAGAAAAATACCGTAAAGCGATCGACCTTGTATATAGCCAGATCAAGAAAATGCCTCGTACAAAAGAAGGAAATTTCTGGCATAAAAACATTTATCCGAATCAGGTATGGTTAGACGGACTTTATATGTGCCAGCCATTTTATATGGAGTATGAGACCCGTTTCAATGACAAAAAAAATTATGACGATATTTTTTCACAGTTTTTTAATGTGGCAGAGCACATGCGTGATCCAAAGACTGGACTTTACTATCATGCGTATGATTCCTCAAGAGAAATGTTCTGGTGTGATAAAGTAACCGGTCTCAGCCAGAATTTCTGGCTTCGTGCATTGGGATGGTATTCCATGGCTTTGCTTGATACCCTAGATAAAGCAGATGCGTCTGTCGGCGAACCATATGAAAAAATAAAACAGATCTTTGTGGATCTGATGGATTCCATGTTAAAATATCAGGATGAGAGTGGCATGTGGTATCAGGTCGTAAATGTCGGTGGAATGGATCGTAATTATCTTGAGACAAGCGGAAGCTCGATCATGGCATATGCACTGCTTAAGGGTGTACGTCTTGGATTTTTGCCGGAAAGTTACCGTGTTTATGGTGAGAGGGCATTTCACGGTATTTGTGATAAATATTTATCGGAAGATGAAAACGGAGAGCTTCATTTAGATGGTATCTGTCTGGTTGCAGGATTAGGCGGAGCAAACCGCCGTTCCGGAACATTTGATTATTATATGTCCGAGCCGGTTGTAAAAGATGATGCAAAAGGTGTCGGTCCATTTTTACTTGCATATACAGAGATGAAGCGTTTAGAGAAGTAAAATAAAAAATTATTTGCCGGTAAAGGAAAAAGGAGCAGATATGAGAGGTAATAATCAAACAAAATTTAGTGGAACAAAAGCAGTTGGGGTAAGTATCCTTGCACTTTGCTTATTGGCATTTTCACAGCTTCTGGCACTGTTGATCGGAAATATGCTGGTGGCAGGCGGAATGTCAGCAGTGACCGGGAATATTTTTACCGGAATTTTATATGCAGGACTGGTGCTTGGCGGAGTCTGGCTGATATGCAAGAAGATGTTGAAAATACCAGTGACAGATTTTAAGGTTGGGAAGCCGGATCTGTATCCATTTTGGATCATCGCTGCTTTTGCAATGCCGTTGCTGGTGATCTTAGTATATCAGTTATTTGCAGGAACATGGCAGCAATCGTCCATGGAATCGGAAACGATAAAACGGCTTGTCGCCGGAAGCGTGGCATATTTAGGGCTGGCAACCGGAATCGTGGAAGAGACAGTATTCCGTGGAGTTATTATGAGTTCGGTAGAATATGCGTGGAACCGGAAAATTGCAGTGATCGTTCCATCCGTTCTGTTTGGATGTCTGCATATCGAAGAGGGGATGAGTATTTCTGGAATGATCCAGGTTGTGATAGCAGGAAGTCTGGTTGGCATTTTGTTCTCCCTTGTGACCTGTTATACCGGAACAATCTGGTATTCTGCACTCATGCATGGAGTCTGGAATTGTCTGATGATCGGAGGATTGATCCATATCGGCTCTGCGGTGGATGGTACAGCCTGGTATAATTATGTGCTTGATACAGATTCTTTTCTGCTGACGGGTGGAGAATTCGGTGTGGAGTCTTCTGTTATTTCCATAGCAGCGTATCTGCTTTTTGCTGTCATCGCATTATTATTACTCAGTAAAAAGAAAGAAGCATAACTTATTTTAAAATATAATTTTAGACAGAAAAATCGCAGTCGTGGTCTTATAAATCCACGGCTGCGATTTTTATCATTTTATAACGCTGATTCATAGTTGTTTTGGAGGGCTGGTTATTGTTTTATTCCACCAGCGTCAGATCAGAAATATCAGGATGTACCGTCAGCGAAAAATTAGTGTAATACACCACAAAGCCCGGAGCACTTCCGTTTGGCTTTTTTACATTTTTTTTCTGAAGATAATCGATCTCAATCTTATCACTGTCCCTGCCGCTTGAATAGTAACCGGCAAGTTTTCCGGCTTCTTCAAACATGCGGTCTGGCAGGTCTGTTTCGTTGTTTGTTTTTACGATAACATGGGAACCTGGCATTCCTTTGGCATGAAACCACCAGTCGTTTCCGGTTGCAAATTTAAATGTCAGTTCTTCATTCTGATAATTATTTTTCCCAACATACATATGATAACCGTCCGAAGAAATGTAATGAAAAGGTTTGCTTTTGATCTTTGCTTTTTTATCGGTGCGTTTCCGTTTGATATATCCATATTCTACCAGTTCTTCTTTGATCTGCACCAGATCATCCTCAGTCAGGGCAATATCTAAAGAGGTGGCAATACTCTCTAAATGTTCAATTTCAGACTTTGTCTCCTGGATCAGATCGGTAAGTGCCTCATAAGTACGTTTTAACTTCCCGTATTTATCAAAATATTTTTGCGCATTTGCTTTGGCATCTAAAGTCGGATCAAGAGGAATCGTAACGTTTTCGTTTGTATAATAATTGACTGCTTCGAGCTGTCTGGCACCTTCCTCTAAACCGTAGCCGTATGTGTGGATGAGCTCACCGTATACTTTATATTTATCACGTTTTTCGGTGTCTTTTAACTGCTTTTGCTGGAGCTGGTATTTTTTCCGGTTACGTTCTAATGCAGTTGATACGATTTTACGCAGATCGACAGATTTTTGTCGGATGCGTGTGTAAATATTTCTTGAAGCGTAGTATTCTTCAAGTACTTTGGAGATCGAATCATATTCTGTCATAGTATAGCCATCTGTGTCAGAAATGTCTGTGTTCTGCATGATTTTTTTGTCAGATGTAGTGTGGACATATTCTGACAGGCGGAAACAGGAAAAATCGATCGGTTCCCGTCCGCGCATGATGATGTTTGGACAGTAATTGTGATTTCTGACATCATCCATCATCCATGAAAAGTTATGGAACAGATGTTTTTTGCCGTCTGCATCCAATGAATCTACTGGCATATCTCCATCAATCGAAGCACGGTAACAGATTTCATTTGCGATCACAGGACTGATTCCGGTGAAAGAACCATAAATTGCCTTTGTGATGGAAACAGGTTTTTTCATGACGGATTCCATGAAAACTTCTTCCGTAACTTCAAGTGGATTTAATTTATCTTCCTGTGTCGCAGGAATACAGTAAGCCCGTCCCGGAAGGACTTCACGCACAGAACTCATCATGGAGGATACATGTTTGATACTGTCAATAATCATGCCGTCGGCGTTACAGAAAATAATGTTGCTGTGTTTTCCCATCAATTCTACAATCAGTGTTTTCTGACACAGATCCCCCATCTCATCAAGATGTTCAATGTCAAAATGAATAATACGTTCCATATGGGGCTGATAAATTTTTATGATCCGTCCGTTTGCGATATGTTTGCGCAACAGCATACAAAAATTTGGTGCTGTCAGTGGACTTGGTTTGTTTGTTTCTGTCAGATACAGAAAAGGCAGCGAAGCACTCGCTGACATGGCAAGACGGAACTGCCCGTTACTTCCTTTTAAGGTAAAAAGAAGCTCGTCGTTTTCCGGTTGGGCAATTTTGCTGATCTTTGCATTTAAAATTGTCTGATTCAGTTCATATACAAGATTGGATATTACTAATCCATCAAAAGCCATTTTTAGATCTCCTTTCGGAATGTGTTTCCACGGATTTCCCGCAGAATGATATTATAACGGATTTTTAATGCAAAAACAATGTTGATAGATAGTATATTTGTTGACACATTAAAATGAAAATAATATAACTATTATATAAATTTCTGTAAATACAATAACTTATCAAAATTTGTCAGAAAAACTAATAAAATTATACAAACAACAATATGCAGATTTTGATATGAATGTGTGCCTGAAAGAAAAATTAAGCTGGCAGTATTGTATTCGGAAATGAGTTGCCAAGAGGAAAACCGGGAGAATGAGGATTGGAGAATTTGTGTATGGTAAAACACAAACAGAGTATTGTGGTAATGGCAAAAGTACTGGTAATGGCACTTTTGATCGGTGTGTTTGCAGCTATTCCGTCGGCAGAGACATTTGCTGCTGCAAATAAGGCGCTTCACACAAAGGTTACATTTAACGGAGATAAATCAGAAGAGGCGTGGGAAAATAATAGTTACTATCTTGGGATTGGCTATAAAAAAGCATCAAAAATAAAGAAAAATATGAAACTTTCGGTTAAGGTGTATGTTCCGGCATCAGCCCTAAAAAAGAATTGGGATCGTGTTTATGTAAATACAGGGATTGATCTTGAAAACAGTAAAAATGGTAAATATGCCGGTACTATCTCTTCAAGATATCCGGTGATATTGATCAAAGATGGTAAAAAAATACAAGTGGAATTGTATGATTCAGTAACTGACAGAAATATTAAAGCCGGGAAACTGGCAAGCTGCAAAAAATCAGGAAAATATTATATGATTACAGTTAACAATATGCCGCTGAGGAATGTTGTTTCTAAAGATGAAAAGGAGTCAAAGATCAATACAAAAACCAAATACAACATTATACAAGGGGTTGCTATTACAGGAGTCTGTTCAAAGAGCAGCGGCTATATATATGTGGATGATATAAAATTTTCGGGCGTAACGACACAGAAGATCACATTTAATAAAAAAGATTATAAGTTTTGTGATTGTTCTCATCTTGAGAAGCAGCATACTGTGAAGGTTACAACTATAAAATAAAATTTAAACTGATATAAAATATCAATGAGTGCAAGTGTGTCAACATGCTTGCACTCATTTTTATTATTGCGGGAACAGGACAATTTGAATTTGTATATTTTAATTAAAAATAAATTACAAATATAAAAATAAAATTAAATAAATAAAAATGTCTTTTTTTATGAAAAAAATTTGTTATACTAAATTTACATATGAAGAAATGAAATATCAGTTTTAATCTGGATATTCTATATGTCAGCTTTTTATTAATAAAGATGGCATATCCGTAACAGTCTTTTTTATTTCATTACAGATATCTTTAAGAATATTCCTGACGCATTTAAGTGAAACAATGGCTTTATTCACACACCGTACTTTGACAATTAAATTAAGAAGAGATTCGATCAGAGAAGTTGCTTTTCCATAGCATTACGTTTATAATAAAAACAGGAAATCCAATATAGTATACTTTTCAAGGCAGCCGGCAGGACGGCTTTACCACTTAGATCTGCTCCGAGATTCGGAGAAAGGGGTGGTAGCATGGTTACATACAGTGACTTGTTCACATTTGTTATTATGATATGTGCCATCATAACGCTTGTCAGAAGTGTCAGAAATGATACCCATGATAAGACAAAAAAATAACCGTCCAGCTCCCTGACAAGATCTGACGGTTATTTCTTGTAACTAATCAACTTGTTTCACCGGAGCAGATAGGTATTTGCTTATCATCCGGCTGTCTTGATAAGTATATTATAGAAGTTTCCATTTTATTTGTCAACGTCATAAGGTAAAAGAATCAAAAATAAAAGATAAAGGAGAATCGAAGTTATGAGAGAAAGAAGAAACCGGAAAGGAATGAACACCGCAAAGGTGGCAGGATGGAAAAAAGCAGTCGTGCTCATGCTTGCACTTATCATGTGCATCAGCAGCATCGTAGTACCGCAGCCGGAGGAAGTATCGGCAAAGCAGGCAACATACATTGATTACTTTGGCAAAGATCAGCCAAAGAATCAGATTGTGTTTGCAACATCGGATGATGCCAAATGGCATAAATATAATGAACATTGCTGTAATGTTTCCAATGACAATGGAACATACAATCATTATCACTGCATGAAAAAGAAAACTGTTTATGCAGGAGAGAAGTTCACGATTGTTCCGGTTGCCATGTTTAAAAATGGAGTGGTAGTAGGATCAAAAAACAGTAAAGACGGTATCAAATCCGGTGAACTGAAATACAAATCCTCGAACACCAGCATTGCAACAGTAAATGCAAAGGGTGTTGTGACAGTAAAGAAAAAAGGAAAATGTAAGATCACTGTGACATCCATCTATGATTCCAAAGTAAAAGGAACACTGAGTCTGACGGTAAGCAAGGGAAAGCAGAAAGCAAAGATCACTTTAAAAAAGAGCAAAGAGAGTATCATTGTTGGAAATACAACCACGATCAAGGTAAAATCGTTTAAAGGTCTCAGCAATAAGAACCTTACCTTTTCTTCCAGTGACAAGAAGATTGCAACGGTATCATCCAAAGGAAAAGTAACCGGAAAGAAAGCTGGTACAGCTACGATCACTGTAACTTCCCTGATCAACAAGAAAGTAAAAGCTGTGTTTAAGGTAACCGTAAAAACGGCGGATATGATTGATACGGACTATTCCGAAAAAGGAAAAGGTAAGATCGTCCTCGAAGAAGATAACGTGGTTCTGTACCCGGAAAAATCTTTCCATAAGATTTATAATCATTGTGGTGATGCACACAGCCTTGAATATTATACCGAAGATCACGAGAGCATGGATCAGTTTATTGGAGAACAGCTTTTAGTACAGAAAGAAAAATACGGACAGGCACAGATCAAAGTAAAACGGATCACCGGTGTAAAGAACAGTGCTGTTTCCTATAAGTCCAGCAACACAAGCGTGGTATCCGTTTCTTCCACCGGTTTTGTGACACCGAAAAAAGTGGGAACTGCAACGATTACAGTTACGTCAAAAGCCAATAAGAAAGTCCAGACGAAATACAAGGTAACGGTTAAGAAAAACGACATGGTGCTGGCAGTTGGATTTGATATGTATGATAATATCAAGTACTATGTGAAGAAAAATGATGATGGAACAGTTGAAAAACAGTGGGTACCTCTTAATAGAGAGATGTTTTCGGCTACCAAGAACGTAGCCACAGCAAATTCAGATGATATAGGATTTACGGTAACAAGTAGTAACGAGAATGTTTTAAAAATTAATGCTGATGACGATTTGGAAGTAAGAGGAAAGGGAAGTTCAATTATAACCATAAAAACGGTAGATGGGCGCTGGAGCTATTCCTGGAAAGTAACTGTTAGTGATAAGCCGACATCTTTTGCTGAATATAGTACAGGGTTTAGGACAGGAAAAGGTATTGATGAAGCTTTTGAAAAGGATGGCTGGGTAACAAAACTTTAAACAGCAAGGAAAATTTAATAAAGTAGATGGCAGTCTATTATAGGCTGCCACAGAAAAGTGAACTGCTTGGCATCTGATTACCTTGCAGTTCATTTTTTTTACCACGGTATTTTCAAGATGAAAATATAAATACACAGGACGGAAAGTCGAAAGGAGATCTATGAAAGAAAAAATATTGAAACTAAGCAGATTTTTACTGCTCTGTGCAGTAATGGTTCTGATCACCATGATCCCACAGAACATAAAAGCGATCACGGTAGAAGAAGCAGGAAATGTCTATATGACAGATTCACAGGCGGGAGAAGAAAAACCGCTGTATGGGCGGCTGAATATTAACTATACCGGAAATACGAACTATGATACATGGGCTTATGATATCGTTACGAATTATAATACCTATGATAGTAAAAAAGACCAGTATAAAGCTGCGGAAAATGTTTTGAAAAATGCAGATAATTCAGTGATCGGAAAGAAGATCAAAAATAACCGCTCTGCAAAGTTGACAAAGTCAGAAGGTGCGGATGGGACGATCCGTGCAGCATATCTGGTATGGCAGGCAAGGACAAGTATAGACAGGTCAACAAAGGATGCGGAAGCACTTGCAAAATCAGAAATCGCTTTTGTACTGCCGGATGGAACTGCAAAACTGATAAAGGCGCAGTATGCAACTTATGATAACAGGTCAATTGATTATAAAGACCAGAAGAAAGAAAATGGAGTAAGACAACAGTACACCTTCGTAAACATGTATGCGGATGTGACGGATATCATTAATAAAAGCAGCAAGATCTATGGAACGTATTCCGTATTCAACATTCCGTATTATGAGCATATCGGCGGTGGTGAGGGCGCCGGTGGATGGCAGCTGATCATTGTGGAAAACTGTGATATGTCAGTTCCGATGAGGGCAGTGTGTCTTAGAATGTCCGCGGATTTTAATATTGATGATGTTTCAAAGCATGATGGAGAATGGGTAGAGAAAGACATTAAAACCGGAATGGTTACAAGTGTGAGATCAAAGGCATACAAGGCAAATGATAAAGTGCCTTTGACCGGACAATATCTGATGATTTTTGTGGAGAGCAGTGACAAGATGTCCTCATTTAAAAAAAATAATCTGTATGCACAGAAACCGTCTGAAAAATTTGCAAAGGATAAATTGATTTTAAAATTGGCAAAGGGAATAACTCCATTTTTGTCAATCAATGGATGGCCTTTATACGATAAAGCAACGACAACAAAGGGAGATTTGGTTGATTTTACAATTCCCAAAGAGAGTACACAGCCTGCCTATGCAAATGATAAATACACGCTGCAGACCAATACAGGGGATGACACACACTGGGTTACCATGTTTGTGACAGGTATTGCGATGGATATCTCGGATAACTTTGCAGAGGGAAATCAGGTCACAACGGTAAAGAGTCCTACCACAGTTAACGTTTCACAGAAGATTACCAATAAAACCCTGCAGACAAAAACAGGTTATTACAATGGAAAACTGGTGGTCACATTAGATAAAGCACTGACTCCGACCAATATAAAACCAAAACTCACAGTTTATAATAAGGAGGCTGATAAAACAACTACAATTACAGGTGTTTGGGATGCAAAAGAGCATACTGTAACGTTTTCCGTTGATAAACAGGGAGATTGGGGAACAAGGTATGAAAAAAGTAAATTTATAAATCCAAGCAAAGGAAGTTATATCAGTTACAGCATCGACTGTACATATGAAAAAAATTCCGGAAAAGAGGAATTTAAGAATGGATCTAAACTGTCCGGAGATCTAAGATCGCAAAATGTTGCAACTGGTACTACCATTGATGACATATTAACGAAAGAATCTGTCGGAGTTCCGATCTATGTACTTACTGTCAAGATCGACAAAACCACGGTCAATAAAGCTGTAACACAGGTATTTAATAATGGGACGGCGATCACTGGTGCCGGTGGCACAGTAAACAGTAGCAGCACGGTATCTGGTGATTATTACATGGCATCGTATGAATTGCCGTGTAATGCAAACATTGTTTCCACACCGACCTTTAATACCGGCTGCGTGTTCAGCATGTGGACGGATCTCAATGAAAAGACTGGTGTTTCGACAAACTGTAAGGTCACATCTGATTATGTGAATGATAAAACTTATGCCTATGAGAGAAGCATGCCTGCTTATAACATGACCTTGACTCTTACCGGAGTGTTAGATGAAGCTGTTTATACCGTTCATCACTGGAAACAGAAAACAACCGGAATTGCTTCTACACATGATGATAAAAATTACGAGCTTGCCGAGACAGAGACAAAGAAAGCACAGATCGGAAGCAAAGTAACGCCTGCAGTAAAGACATATACCGGATTTGACAGTCCGAAAACGCAGACCAAAGCGGTCACTGCAGATGGAAAGATGGTCATTGATTATTATTATGAAAGACACCTTTACAATGTGACCTTAAATGCTGGGACAGGCATAGAAAAAACGATCGGAGCAGGACCGTACCGTTACGGCCAGAGCGTAACGATCGACGCCAATGTAAAAGAAGGCTATCACTGGCTGAACTGGACTGGTAATTATACCGGAGGTTCCGGTGGAGACCAGACCGTGGATACAAAGAAATTTACATTTACAATGCCATCCGTAGACGTTACAATGACAGCCAGTGCAGAAGCAAATAAATATACGATCCATTTTGATCCAAACGGCGGAGCCGGACATATCGACGATATCGAAACCACGTATGATACCGATGTGACACTGCCGGATGTATGGAATGCAGATGGAACAGCAGCCTATGTAAAATATACACTCGATGGTCAGAATGTGACAGATGGTGTCATTTCCGGGGCAATTCCAAAAGCCATGATGGCAGGATATGAAGAGGAAGAAACGGAAGAGGTTGAAGATACCGAAGATCCGGATAATGCGGAAGACACAGAGGGTGCTGGTAATTCAGAGAATGAGGATTCCGAAAACAATGGAGATGATTCGGATGCAGGTAATTCAGATGCAGACGCACAGAATTCCATGAATGCTGTGGAAGAAGCAGGCAATGCAGAAACTGCAGACAACTCTGATGAATCAGACGAGGCAGAAACTGCAGACAACTCTGATGAATCAGATGATACAGACAATCCTGATGTAACAGACGATACGGATCAGAATGAAAAAGTTGCCGTGACAAAAGAGAATAAAGATGATGCCGAAGATATTGATGATCTCAATGACTTAGAGGAAGAAGACATCGAGGAAAATAACAAAGCCGAGGAGCCAAAGAAAAAAGTCTACGCATCCGTATTTATGGGATGGTCCTTAGAAGATGGCAAAGACACTTTTATCCCGCAGTGGAAAGCCGGGGATGTCGTTCGGAACCTTGTAGCGGAAGATGGTGGAGAGATCACACTTTATGCTGTCTGGGACGACTGCCCGTGGATTCAGGCGCAGGATCTGTATTATACCTTAGAGCAGGCACAGAGCGGATTTATCACGGAAGAAGAGATTTTAAGCCATGCAACAGCTACCGACCGTGAGGATGGAAGCCCGATTTTACCGGGAACCAATCCGGCACCGAGTGATCCGGAAGTTTTCACATCCTTCACGATCCCGGACTACCAGGCAGAAGAATTTACCAATCTGCAGCATGACTTTGCCACATCGGAAAATCTGACTGTAGTTGACCATACAGGAAACACTTATGTGAAACAGATCATGGTGCATGTGACCGATACCACACCGAAAAAGCTTACACAGATGGATCTGACCGGAGTTACCCGTTTCATCAACAGCAAATATTATAACAAATCGTTTGAAGAAGGCGGACTTGAAGATAATTCTATCTGGAAAGTCGATCAGGAATACAAGGCAGCACTGGAAAGCGCATTAAATAACATGGATCATGATACTCCGGTGGAAACCTATGTATTTTCAAAGGAAACGATCAAACAGATGAAACAATATGTGGAAACTCACGGAATTGGAAACAGCAAAGAACCGGATGCGTTGAATAACTTCTACGAGCTGTTCCTTGCACCGAATAAACAATAGATAAAAAAACATCAATATTTTTCTTTACAATTCCTTTTGCAGAGCGTAAATTAAAGAGTGTTGGAATTATTTTCTGGCAGTAAAAATCTGGAGGTTTACAATGGCAAAAAAATTATTAAAACGAAGTGAAGTAAAAGAAGAATATACATGGAATTTAAAAGATATGTATGCATCCGATGAGGATTGGAAAAAAGATTTAACGGAGATTGATAAGATCCTGGATGAGATCGGGAAAATGGAAGGCAAGGTAGCTGCATCTGCAAAAAATCTGCTGTTTGTATTGGAAAATGCAGCAAAAGCAGGAGAAAAACTGGATTATGATTTTGAATATGCAGAGAGACTGTTTGATGAGGATCAGAAAAATACTGCGCATCAGGCAATGTCTCAGAAAATGTATTCCATGATGACAAAAGTGTCGAGCCGCACAGCATTTATTGTCCCGGAGATTCTTACAATGGATGAAAATGTATTAGAAGGATATTATAAAGAACTGCCGGAACTGGAACTTTACCGGAAGCAGATTGAAGAGATTGAGCGTACCAAAGCACATACGCTTTCTGCGGAGATGGAAAAGCTGGTGGCGATGACAGGGGATATGGCAGAGACATCCGGACAGGTATATTCTATTATCAACAATGCTGATTTTGTATTCCCGGAGATCAAAGATGAAGAGGGTGATACAGTAAGACTGTCCCACGGTAATTTTGTGCCGTTTGAAGAGTCTGCAGACCGACGCGTGCGCAAAGACGCATTTGAAGGTTTTTACGGTGTATATAAACAGTATGCTAATACACTTGCTGCATTATATAATGGACAGGTAAAACAGCAGATTTTTTATGCAAATGCAAGACATTATGCTTCAACATTGGAAGCAGCAGTGGATGCAAATAATGTTTCTCCGTCTGTGTATTATAATCTGATCGATACGATCAATAAAAATATGGACAAAATGCACCGTTATGTACGTCTTCGTAAAAAATGTCTCGGTGTAGATGAACTTCATATGTATGATGTGTATACACCAATGATTGCAGATGCAGCAAAGAAGATTTCTTTTGAAGAGGCAAAAGAGACGGTTTTAAAGGCATTAGCACCACTTGGCGAAGAATATGTTGCAAAGGTAAAAGAAGGATTTGAAAGCCGCTGGATCGATGTTTATGAGAATGAGGGAAAGAGAAGCGGGGCTTATTCTGCAGGCGCATATGGCGGACATCCATATGTATTGTTAAATCACAATGATACGCTTGATAACATGTTTACACTTGCACATGAGATGGGACATGCAATGCACTCTTACTATTCAAACGAAGCGCAGCCATATATTTATTCCCAGTATAAGATTTTCGTTGCGGAAGTGGCATCTACATGTA
>OGZV01000722.1_pt1 | contig 34705 bp, 31 predicted proteins | sample 1576861 | NCBI WGS metagenome assembly OGZV01 (sample SAMEA3541501, study PRJEB24748) | human gut metagenome | biome: human gut; feature: human-associated habitat; material: faeces | place: China | collected 2012
GGTTATGTTGTCGGGGCTTTTTCATGGCTAAACAGTCTGTGAAATGTGCCGGGGTTATGAGCTTTAGTCTAGCTAGTTCAAAGAGTTAACAATGATTCTTGAAGCAAGCTAAGCCGCCTAAACCCGTGCCGGTTCGAGTCCGGCCTTCGGCACCATCGGAACATCAATAGACGTCAATGGACGTCTTTTTTTGTGTCTGAAATCCAGTATCTGCAAGGCTTTTCTCGCTTTTTCACTCTTCCTAAGTCAACCTGATTCAATCTACATCAACTTACTGATGCGGGTACAACTGTGGGTATATCCCGGTTCGATAATGTTTGTACCCACACAGAACCCTTGAAAGGATACTCATCATGGCTCTGAGTGATGTAAAGGTTCGTTCGGCTAAGCCTGAAGCAAAAGCCTATAAACTAACTGATGGTGAAGGCATGGTTTTGCTGGTTCACCCTAACGGCTCCAAATACTGGCGGCTTCGTTATCGCTTCGGCGGCAAAGAGAAAATGCTGGCATTGGGAAAATATCCTGAAGTTTCGCTGGCGGATGCCAGGGCACGCCGGGATGAAGCCCGTAAGCTGTTAGCAAACAGTGTCGATCCCAGTGAGAACAAGAAAGCCGTTAAGGTAGAGCAGGAGCAAGAGGCAATAACGTTTGAAGTGGTCGCCAGAGATTGGCATGCCAGTAATCAGAAATGGTCTTCAGCGCATAGCGCTCGTGTATTGAAAAGCCTGGAAGATAATCTCTTTGCTGTCATCGGTAAGCGGAACATTACGGAACTGAAGACACGAGATCTGCTTGTCCCCATCAAAGCGGTGGAGTCATCCGGGCGTCTTGAAGTCGCCGCTCGTTTACAGCAGCGGACTACTGCGATTATGCGCTTTGCCGTTCAGAGCGGCTTAATCGACTACAACCCTGCTCAAGAAATTGCCGGTGCGGTTGCTACTGCTAAAAGACAGCATCGTGCGGCTCTGGAGCTTAACCGCATACCTGAATTACTTCACCGCATTGATCATTACTCCGGCAGGCCGTTAACTCGACTGGCTGTCGAACTCACGTTGTTAGTTTTCATCCGTTCAAGCGAACTGCGCTTTGCCCGTTGGTCAGAAGTGGATTTCGAAACGGCCATGTGGACGATTCCAGGTGAGCGTGAACCACTGGAAGGTGTTAAACATTCTCAGCGTGGTTCAAAGATGCGGACTCCTCATCTTGTTCCTTTGTCGCGGCAAGCCTTAACTATTCTGGAAAAGATTAAAAGCATGAATGGGAATCGAGAGCTGATCTTTGTTGGTGATCATGATCCGCGCAAACCCATGAGTGAGAACACAGTGAACAAGGCTTTGCGAGTGATGGGCTATGACACGAAAACAGAAGTCTGTGGGCATGGTTTCAGGACCATGGCGTGTAGTTCACTGATAGAATCGGGTTTGTGGTCGAGGGATGCAGTAGAACGGCAGATGAGTCACCAGGAACGCAACTCTGTGCGTGCGGCGTATATCCATAAGGCGGAACATATTGGGGAGCGTAGGCTGATGCTACAGTGGTGGGCTGATTATCTTGATGCGAACCGGGAGAAGGTGATTACGCCGTTTGATTATGCGAAGATCGAGTGGGAGAATGGCGATTGAGCTGTTGATAAATGCTCTTTTGTCTCTAAATTAAAATCTGACGGCTAGTTTACGTCAGATGTTGGTCGGCGTAGAAAACTCACGTCGGCTTTGACCAGAAGGCACTCACTCGGCGTAAACGGGCTAACAACGTGAAAAAGCGTGATGTGTTCGGCAAATATAGTGAGCAAGCCAAGGCCGTACCTGAAGGTTTAGCCGAAAATTTGCCGATTACGGTGTACAAGACATGGAGGATGCCAATGTGCTGGAATTACCTCTAATTGATCTATTTGGCAGCAAAATACAAATCCGTCGGGGTATTTTTGGTGGCGTAGAGCAGTACACCCAAGCCGTGAAGGAGCTCCAACTGGCTCTCTACGACATATCCGAACAAAAACAGGCTTGATTAAACAGCAGCCTTCAACAGCGAATAAAAAGATGAATCTCAGCAGTACCATTAAATCCATTCAAGACATCATGCGCAAAGATGACGGTGTCGACGGTGATGCACAGCGTCTCGGCCAGCTCACATGGATGTTGTTCCTCAAAGTATTTGACCAGCGCGAGGAGGAATGGGCGGATGATAACCCAGCGTATATCTCTCCCTTGCCCAAAGAGTACCGTTGGCGTAACTGGGCAGCTTATACAGCAGGAACTGATGGCAAAAAGAAGCCACAAATTGACGGTAGTGAATTGATCAGCTTCGTCAACAACGAGTTATTCCCGACGCTAAAAGAGATCGATGCTAACAAAAGCCCTCAGCATAAAGTCATCCGTAGTGTCTTTGAAGATGCGAATAACTACATGAAATCCGGCCCTCAGATGCTGGCCGTGATTGAGAAGCTAGAAGATGCTATCAATTTCCACGATTTTACCATCCGTGCAAACATTGGCGATGTGTACGAGCAATTACTCAACGATTTGCGTGGCGCTGGTAACGCAGGGGAATTCTACACTCCGCGTGCTATCACCGCTTTTATGGCTGATAGGATAAACCCGCGTTTAGATAAGCGTGAGAAAGTAATGGACCCAGCCTGTGGAACAGGCGGTTTTTTGACCGCTGCCATAGAGCATTTCCGTAACCAACTCGCGACAATGAAATCACCGCGTCCTGAAGACAAACGCGCCATTGAAACGCTGATCCTCGGCATCGAAAAAAAGCAGTTACCGCACCTGCTCTGCACCACAAACATGCTACTGCATGGAATTGACGTACCCAGCCAGATCGAGCACAAAAATACCTTAGGCATCGGATGGAACGAGTGGAAGGCCAGTGACAAGGTTGACTGCATTATCACCAACCCCCCATTCGGAGGCTATGAAGACGATGGTGTGGGCAGTGATTATCCTACTGATCTGCGTACCCGCGAAACCGCTGACATGTTCATGGCGCTCATCATCAAGAAATTGTTGAAGGAAAAGGGTCGCGCCGCCGTGGTGTTACCCGATGGGTTTCTGTTTGGCGAGGGCATCAAAGGTACGCTGAAAAAACTGCTGCTTCGCGATTGCAAATTGCACACCATTATCCGCTTACCTAAAGGCGTTTTTGCGCCATATACCACCATCAAGACCAACCTGCTGTTCTTCACCAAGGGTAGCACGGTGGATGATGGTTCCGAACACTTCCACACCGACACCATCTGGTATTACGAACACCCCTACCCAACGGGCTACAAGAGCTACTCCAAAACCAAACCCATTCGGCTGGAAGAGTTCGAACCCGAGCGAGACTGGTGGGGCTCAGAGGAAAACGACTTTGCCGACCGCGTAGAAAACGAATTCGCATGGAAGGTGGATTTCAAAACTAAGCGTGAACTGGCCGAAGCAGCTGCGCAACCGCATTGGCAACGCGCTGAAGAGCTGAATAAACAGGCCGCTGCGCTTGAATGTGAAGCGAGTGACTTGCGTAGAAGCCTAATCGGTACTACTAATGCAGCATACCGCGAAAAGATCGACGCCCAAATCGCCGCGTTACGCGCCCAAGCCGAACCGCTACGTTTGCAAGCTCGCGACGCACAAGCCGCTGGCGACCGTATCTATTGGCCAATTTTTAACCTCGATATCAAAAACCCCAATACGGTAGAAGAAGAAACACACGACCCAGACGTACTGCTAGAGAAATACAAAAAGCTGCTGGGCGAAATTGAAGAAACCGAGAATCAGCTCAAAAGTGAGTTGGCAGCCGTGCTGGCACATCACTTTATCGGTGGAGGGGCCTGATGGATGCACAACAGTTTTTGGCGGAGTTTGGGCATATTGCCAATGCGCCGGGGGGGATTGGCAAACTGCGCGAGTTGATCCTGCAACTTGCGGTGCAAGGAAAACTAGTCGTATACACAGCATCTGATGTTTCGTCGCGTGTTTTGCTGGACGAAGTTCGCGCGCTTAAAGCGGAGCTGGTTTCCTGTAAAAAACTCCCACGTCAGAAGCCGTATCCAGAAGTGTTGAGGAGAGAAATCGCCGTTGATGCTCCATCGCATTGGGAGTGGGCTCGTTTCGGTGAGCTCTGGCAACTTTTATCTGGCCGTGATCTGGAGCCTAGTAAGTACAACGATTCAAAAAATGGAATTCCGTATATAACAGGTGCTAGCAATATTGTAAACGGGATCATTGTCGTTAACCGTTGGACCCCAGATCCAGTTGTGATTTCAATCACTGGTGACTTGTTAATAACATGTAAGGGTACTATTGGAAAAACAGTATTCAATACCCTTGGCGAAGTCCATATTGCTCGCCAAATCATGGCAATAAGGGATTTTTCAAAAAAACTAGACACAGGTTTTCTGAAAATATGGCTTGATGGCTTTGTTAGTCAACTGGTCGAAAAGTCCAAGAGCATGATTCCAGGTTTTTCAAGAGATGATCTTGAGTTGGCGGCTTATCCGGTGCTACCAATCGAAGAACAGTCCCGCATTGTCGCCAAAGTAGAGGAGTTGATGGCTTTGTGCGACAAGTTGGAGGCGCAGCAGCAAGCTCGCCGCAAACTGCAAAACGCACTGCGTCAGTCCATCCTGCAAGCAGTCGCCAGCGCCAGCAGCCCGCATGAACTCCAAACCACCTGGACTCTCTTGGCCGACAACTTTGGTTGGCTGTTTCATACACCAGAAGATGTGAAAGATCTGCGGAATCTGATTTTCCAGCTTGGAATCCAAGGTCTAATCGTTGAACAATGTGAAACTGATTCTGAAAAGGCCATTGAATTCATACGCTCTGTGCAGACAAAGAAGGATCGATTAGTAAACAGTGGAGTGATTAGGAGAACAACTTCATTTCCTACCGTCGAAGAAAAAGAAGAACCTTTTACACTTCCGCGGGGATGGGTGTTTTGCCGACTGGGAGAGGTTTCAATTTGTAGAGACGGTCAGCGCATCCCATTGTCGAAATCGGAGCGAGAGCCTAGACGTGGGGAATTCCCCTATTATGGTGCGTCGGGGATCATTGACCATATCGATGACTTTATATTTGAAGAAGATCTTCTACTCGTTGGCGAAGATGGAGCAAATCTTGTTAATCGAAGCACACCGATCGCCTTTATTGCGACGGGTCGCTACTGGGTAAACAACCATGCACACGTGCTTGATACCGTCAATGGCGTCGCCCTTAGATACCTTGAGCTGTATATCAATGCAATTGATCTTAAGCCTTATGTAACCGGGACAGCGCAGCCAAAGATGAATCAGGAGAAAATGAATCTGATAGTTGTTGCAGTGCCGCCACCTGAGGAGCAAGCACTTATTGTCGAACGCATTGATAAGTTAATGCGCTTCTGTGACACCTTGGAAAAGACACTTTTTAATGCAGTGGAAACTGTCGAGCGGTTTGCAATATCTACCGTCGCCAGCCTCACAGGGATCGCCATCGAGCAAGAGGAGGAACCCATGAAAGCCCCGCAAACCGAGCTGATCGCTCCACTATGTTTGGGCACAGCACCCAACATTAAAGCCCAAGCTCCGCTTGCCACCATTCTGGCCCGCCACCACGGCGAAATGAGCGCCAAGGATTTGTGGCACCGTTTCGGCGGTGAGATCGATGCCTTTTACGCGCAACTGAAAATAGAAGTGATGCACGGCTGGATTTTGGAACCAGCCCCCGCCGAAGTGCGTGAAAAACCATCCGATATGATGAGCGCCTGATATGCAACTGCTGCGCATCCTCATCCCAAACTTTCGCAATCTGCGCGATCTCGACATCGCTTTCGCAACGTACTCGCAGCCAACAGCAAGCGCAACAGATGTACCACCGAAACCGATCCGTAGCCATGCCCTGATTGGTCAGAACGGCATCGGCAAGTCCAATTTGATCGAAGCATTGATCACCATCTTCCGTGATGTTGATCTCGACCGTGAAGCCACCTTTGATTTCTCGCTGGAATACAGTATTCGCGGCCATGTTGTGCGCATTGAGGCCGATACCGTCAAGCAGAAACGCCCCTATGTGTGGGTGGACGGTAAAGCCGAATCACAGGGCTATTTGCTGAAAAACCGTGAGCTGTTGCCTGCGCATATTTTTGCCTATTACTCGGGCCGCAACGAGCGCATCGAAGTTTTGTTTCAAGAGCACCAGCGCCGCTTCAACCAGCGCCAGGAAATTACTACAGATGAAGTGCTGTCTGAGCAACTGCTGGAGAACTTTACCGGCTCTGAGTCAGATATTCGCGCCGTCGAAGAAGCCAAACGCCGTCACGAGTCGCGGCTGAAGCAAGCGGGAGACGATCGCTTGCGTCGGCTGTTCTATTGTCGCGGTGGCCACAGCCAACTGGTGCTGCTGGCTTGTCTACTATCGGATGACCCAGTGTTTCAGAAGGTGCTAAAGAACCTACACATCGAGTCGCTGGAATCCGCACTGTTTGTGCTGAAAGAACCGTACCGCTTGCGTGAAAAGCGGCGCAGCGGCAAATTCAACGAGCAAGAACTGAACGAGGGTGATCCGCGATTTTGGTATGCGCGCGGAAATGTGGTGAGCGAATTCCTTGATAAGCTCTGGCAAGTGGCTTGGGCTCCGATTGAGCAAGAGGCGACCAAACAGATCGATTTTCGTGGTCGAAACGAGAAACAAAAACAGTTGTACCTTTTTGTGCCTAGTCAGGAGAAGCTTAAATTACTTGGCGAGTTGATCGGCAGTACCGATAGTTTCTTCCGCTACGCCGAGGGGGCTTACATTGGTGATCTGATAGACGAAGTGCGCATCACAGTGAAGAAGCGCGATGAACACGGCGGCAAAGTAAGCTTCACACATCTGTCTGAAGGTGAGCTGCAAATGCTCACCGTGTTGGGGCTGATGCGCATCACCCGTGAAGACAATTGCTTGTTCCTGCTTGATGAGCCTGATACCCACCTGAACCCGATCTGGAAATTGCGCTACTTCGACGATATTGAAGGCGTGCTGAGTTCCGAGGATGCAACGAGGGTACAAAGCGAGTCGCAAATAATCATTACCACTCATGACCCCATGATGGTGGGCAGCTTGAAGCGTGAGCAAGTATATATTCTGCGTCGTGATGGTAACCGTACGTTGGTCGACATGCCGGATGAGCACCCGCAAGGGATGGGCGTTACAGGGCTACTCAAGAGCGAATTGTTTGGTTTGTCATCCACGTTGGATATCGAAACCGAGCGACGCCTATTCCGGCGCAATGAACTGTTTGTCCTGTCACCTCGCTCCCCCGAAGAGAATGAGGAACTGAACCGCTTGTCAGCCGAGTTGGCTGACCTTGGCTTTTCGACCGCCGACTTCCGTGACCCCGACTACGCAATGTTTGTGCGCAAGATGGCGCAACACCGCCGTTTCCGCAAACCCGTGCTCACACTCGAGGAACAGGCCGAACAGGACGCCATTGCCGATTCGATCATTGATGAGATTTTACGAGAGGAGGACGGCGAGTGATTTTCATCGATCTTGAAAATAAGCTCCCTACTGATGCAGACCTTCCTGCTGATATTCGCTGGTCACAAGCCGATTGGGATGCTTGGTTGAAAGAGTCTGATCGCCTTGTAGGTGAACTTGCCAAGCTCGTTGCTGCGGGAACAATTAAAGAGCGTAATGAGTTGATCGACAAACACAGCAGCCATTGGGGAAAACTGAAACCTTGGTTACTGGCGTTGTCTGGGGGGAAATGCTGGTTTTCAGAGGTACGCGAGCTGTACTCACATTACGATGTGGAGCATTTTCGGCCCAAGAAAGAAGCGAAGGCATTGGATGCAAGCCTGCGTGATGGTTACTGGTGGCTGGCATTCGACTACATGAATTTCCGCGTGTGCGGCAATGTCGGCAACCGTAAAAAAGGTGGGTGGTTTCCACTCAAGGATGGCTCACTTTGTTCTACCTACTCCGAACCTTGTGAGGAATCCGAAACGCCTTATCTACTCGATCCAATTGATGACGATGACGTTGCGCTTATCGCCTTCGACGAAGAAGGGAAGGTCATTCCTATGCCAGGTTCCTCTGCTTGGGAGCAGGAGCGAGTCAATGAGACGGTAAAGCGACTCAAACTCAATGAACATCCCCCCTTGGCAGAAGCTCGTCGCAAAGTCTGGCAGCAAGTAGACAGGCTAATCGATGATTTTACAACAGCCAAAGCTCGCTGCAGAACAGGCAATAATCCAGTAGCCAAAGCGAAGTTGACCGAAGTTCGAGCTAAAGTGCGCGAAATGACCAGCACAACAGCTGAATTATCAGCTGTTGCTCGTTGGTGTTTGCTGATACGTAACGATCCCCAGCTTTCTAGATTGGTTGGGTGAGGCGAATACATGATCAGCCTGAGGTCTCGCTGAGCTTGGTAAATTTTTACTTTATGAGCCAATCAACTTATTCGTCAGTGCAATGTAGGGGATGCTGGTTTCTATCTGAATTGTTTCGACAATTATCCAATCCAGATACGCCGACTTAGTGATTTAGTGCCAACTCTTCCCCCACGTTCATATGGTTTCTGTGACCACCCTAATGAGTTCGCCACCCACGGTGAAGTGTACGAACCTGCCCCCAGGATTAGATACAAGTTTAAATTCATGGCTTGTGAGTGCTCTACGCAATTGGACCAGACTTTCGAGTACAAAAACTGTTGCTCATAGCATGGAGAATTATCACACGGAGATAGGCAAGGCGATAGGATCCCAGTTCTCAGATAAACCTCTGACCAAGGCAGTAAAAATTACGAAAAGGCGCATATGGCTTATCAACACAGGCTTTTTTTAACCACTTCGCTTTTGGCACGAAGCAGCTAGGTCAGCTGTACCGAAGGTCCGCTCTGAGCGAAGAGCGGACATTGGACTTATAGGATGACTGAACTGTTCTAAGGATATTCTCTAAAAGCGAATGGTTCGGATTACAGGGATGCTTACAATTACCGTCATACATTAATCACATAGAAACGGCGTAGGCGTTGTGTAAGTATCCCTACAAAACAAACCATCATTTTAGAGGGCCTCTGAAACTCCAACCTCCGCTCCTGGCTCAGACCGAATTGTCGGATTGATCCGGCTCTGCGTCATGGTGGTCTCAAGTCAAATCTTAGCTAATACGCGTTTCCTTGTCCTCCCTCGTTTTCTCCCTGTTTGTAATAAATATTCACTACGCCCGAATGTACGTGCCCCCTGCGGCATAGTCAGCCTTACTGCCGTATCCACTTTAGCGATATAAGCAATTGCCTTCTGCAAGGCCGTGCGTTTAGTCTGGTTAGTATAGTGGATGTCACCAATTCCCGACTGAGCGTAAGTACTCGTTATAGCATTACAGTTAAAATACAGTCCCTGACCATCTGTAATCTCTTTTTCCCATAATTCCCCTATTCGTCTGGCCAGCGCGATATCTCCCCTGACTTTACTGCCATCAAAGAAAAAGCACGTATGATAATGAAAACCTTTGTATTGTCCGTATTCAAGCTTCCAGATATACCCCAGACAATGCTGAAACAATGGATGTGACTTCACTCGTTTAAATAAGCGCTGGCGATGCTGACGTGCCATAGCGGTTGAAATGGTCTGATTTTTTACAAAGTCTTTCCGCCAGGACAGGTCAACACGGACCACCAGTAACCTGGAATGTTGCTCAAAAAGGTGGTCCACATAGTCCATGGCACCCTTCAGATTTTTACTGGCAGCTCGCTGGAAATTACGTAGCTGCCTCTTATGAGTGACTGATTGTGCTTCCTCCCGAAAACGTCTCAACACATCGTTTATGGTCGCGGCTTCCATTACTGACAGTTCTGTCAGGTTATATGTTTTGAGAATCGAACTGAATAGTCGTATCGTGGGATGCAACTGTTGATACTTACTGATGCTACTTTCCAGTAAAGTTAATGCACCGATAGCTTCCTTTAGTAAATAGCCCATTCTGTTGTAACTTCCGGACTGAGTCACTCTAAAAGCCTCACTTTCAGAGCCTAGTATTTTCTTTAAAACTGAAAGTAACCGACGCTGTGTTTGTAGGATATCAAAGTCTTCAGTAACAATGAGCGTAGTACCGCTCTCTCTAGCATGCATACTACTTGACTCAACATCCAGATAATTTTCCATGATTATCCTGCTCCAGTATCCTGTCGGTAATCAGTGCTGATTACCGAAATGCGATTATTATTAAATGATAACTGAGCACAGTCAGTTTTATCCTTTTTAAAAAGCTAAGTTATCTAACTGAACTATTTTTACCCATGCCAACACGATGTGCGACATAACCTGTATTTACATCATGGTAAATAACAATATTTACACACCCATGAGTATGGGGTAATCACTCAAAGACAATGAATTACGTTAATGCAATTAACCCCCCCATGGAATGAAGCACTTAGCAGGTGGATTAATTGATGATACAGATGACTTAACCCACATGACACTAGTCAATTAAATAAACATTAACTTGATTTAATAATTCAATTAATATTAATTAATTTAATAATATAAGAACCATAATTCGATGATGTAATTTTTAGCTTCTTATATCTGTTAATGGGACCAGTACCCACATGGCAGACCAGATAAACGACTGCCAGCACGATGGCAAGTTAGTGCATCCTCTTTCCATGGCAACGATGTCTTACATCCGGTGACGACTTTTCAGCCAGTCCTTAAATTCACTGAGATACCAGCGGCTCGCACGTCCCAGCTTCAGGGGTTTCGGGAACAGGTCATTACTCATCAGTTTGTAAATATAAGCCGGGGAAAGTCCCGTACTTTCGCAGATAAATTTCAGGTCCACCAGCTTGAGTGGGTTCGTATCGTTCAGATGTTCATGTTTCATCAGGCTGTCCTTTGTCGTGTTCTCAATACACAATCAGTCTGCCTGACAAAGAGGGGGCTTTCGTTTTGTGTTTTTCATGAAAAAAACATATTGCAAGAACCCCCATTTTATGAATCAAATTATGCGTAGGTTATACATGGGTAGCATCGTAATACGATGTATCATAATCCTCTGTTTTCTCTAAAAGTTTACTTAAAATCTCACCGGGGTTTCCCTGGTTCATCACCAGGTCGAAGGTCCTCAGATAACTGCTCCGGAAATTAGTTTCGGAATAACCTGTTCTGACTGACGAAGCATCAAATGCCTGATTTTGCAGAAGGTTATAGATTTTCCTTAACGGTATCTTCTTCCTGTTGTTGAGCTGCCACAGCAACAAGTCAATCAGAGGAATGAGCTGATAAGCCTGGATGTCGTACAGCAGCTTCTGGCGTATTCCGTTATTTTGCCCGGCAGACGGTTTAAAAATCCCGTACTGGTTATCAAGGTCTGTTAATAACACCCTGAAGGCGTCGATAAGCTGAGACTTTGAAAACGAAGGGTCAACAGCCAGATAAATCTGTTCAATATGACTACCAGAAGCTTGTGTCTGAAGTGTGGTCAACGGTGTGTCAGGCTCAATATCGCTTTTGCTTATACGTTCCAGGTAACAGGGATGCCGGGACTCTTCAAGTAAAAAAAACTCCTTATCCATGTCGGCAGCAGACAGTGCATGATAGCAGGTATCAATATCACCGATATTCAGTTCCCGGACCGGTAGGGTGAGTATCGGCGACGCTGGCGCATCTTGGCCGGGCAAATAGTTAAGTTCCGGTATCTGCTCATGAGAGATAAACAACGGGTGTAGTGCGGGGTTACCCGCAATGATTTCTGGATAACAGGTCTGAAAAATCTCTCCAGGTCCCAGCACAGCGCCATCCCACGTCACGATATCGGGTGCGGAACACAGCGAACCACGGACTATCAGTTCCGTCATCAGTTGCCTGAGGCTCAGATGACGCACATAATCGTAGTGGCTGAGATCAAACCATGCGAGATCCTTCTGTTCAACGGGGGGCGACTCCCGACATCCGCCAATATTTAATAACCGCTGGTAATAGCTGTCTGAGCGAATCTGTTTCCCGGCTGTGTTTTTCTTTTTCCTGTCTTCCCGCATATCTTCTCCTTTATGCCCTCTGACTAAGCTGTCATTCAGGGTATCGCAGGGCCATATCGTATGAAAATTTTTACCAGAGCAATGCCTCCTGCCAGACAGCTAAATCTGCTTTATTTAGCAGATTTAGCTGCTTTATGGGGCCCATTATATTTCAGAATTACATGCACGGCGGCCGGAATGCTCAGCGGGTATACGGAACCCAGTCGTAAGGAGCAATCAGAGTTGTATGCTGATCCTGCCACAACGTGATACGCCGGTGCTGGTGCAGATACAACAACGCCGGCTGAAGGCGCCCGGGCTGACGGAGTCGGTTTGGTACCCGGGGGCTGACCCAGCTCCGTTTCAAAGCCTGAGCGTTATTATCGATAAAACGCTCCTCCAGCCATTGCCATAATAACTCTGCATCCCGGATATGCTGAGGCAAATCCGGCCCCGGCCCGAACAGGACAAGCGCCTCGTTCAGGTACCATTCGCTGATTTTCTGCGCATGCATTAACGTCGTTTCAGAGATACCTCCTTCATCACCACTGAAGAGATGGAATAGCGCCGCCAGTCGTGCCACTTTATTGCCCTCCTTTGACGCAAAATCGCGTAAATGATAATACCGGCCACTTTCTGCCATCTGGCGTTCAAAATACTCCCCCATATCCATCCACCGCAGCTGAGCCTCCGGAGTGAAAGTCAGTTTCTGCCGGGGGGATGGCAGGACGTTTACCGTTTGCTCTGTGTAAGTCTCCAGTAATGCCCTGATACGCTTGTGATAAGGTGCCATCAGTTGTCGGTAATTTTCCAGCGTATGGCCTGTCCGGGTTCCGATGGCACTTTCCGGACGGGCAAAAAAGAAGCGGGCGAGAAAACCGCTGCCCCTGGCCTGCTGCTGCGCCCGGCTGAAATACTTACGCAGTGGCGCATCCTGCACCATCAGGCTGGCACTGAGTCTGGCTCCGTGGACCGTGAAGCTTTCGGAAGTCCGCCGGGACACCGTAAACGGGGCCCCGTCCCACAGGTCATTCAGCATCCCCAGGTTCTGTATGGCCTGTCCGCCCAGAATGATATCCCCCTCAGCCGAATGCAACGCCATGGAACCACCGCCTTTGTGCAGCTGATACTGCAATGCCGCCGGGGTGATGTCACTGCCTAGCAACTGTATCCGGGCAGGCTCCTCCGGTCTGTCGCACCGGTGCTCCCGGATACGTTCTTTTATCTCCTCCAGTGGTTGTTGATGTTTTGTCTGTTTTTTCAGTACGCTTTTCAGCGCCTTAAGCTCTTCCTCCCATATATCCCGTTCAGTCTCATACTGCTGCATGGCGTTTTCGTGCCGTAACCCGGCTTCACGTTCGTAATCATGTACCTGGGCCATAAAAAGCTTATCCACCGTAGACTTACGCTCTCCCGATTCCGCTACGGTGCAAAAATTACAGGATACCGGAAATGTCAGCCCTTCCACCGGACTGACATCCGATAACCCCTGACAAAGCAGAGACACCGGTGCCATGGCGGATGCAAAAATCAGCGCTACAGGAGCTTTGGTTTTACTGGCCGCTCCCGTAATGGCATGACGGATAATGTCCGGAACACACTCAAGTGGGAAAGATGGCCCTCCATTTAACGAACCAGATATATATGCGTGACTCACAGCAACTCCTTTCTTTTTGATTAATGAACAGCACCTCCTGAGCGGTATTGAAAGCATATCGTTTAATGTTTACAACAATTTCCCTGTATCCGTTTTACGCTATTGATGTCTGTGGGTATCGGTGTATCACAGCAGAGATCAATAAAATCACCTGCAACTTTCATCTCTCCCGTTTTAACAAAAAATTGAAGGCTCACATTTTCATATGTGTCAAAAAACTTGCTCTCGTCAGACTTAACCTTTTCTTCATTAATATTACCCTCACCTCCTTTTCATGAAAACCTAAGATATATATCACTGACATGAACACCCCTTGTGGGTATTAACTAGAGAAGAAAGTGGCATTCCCCTTCCCACTAAACAAAAAACAGATAAAAAGATAATTGATATACAAGCAGAAAAACAAGGCTCCCATGAAATACAGAACAGATGAATAATGAAAAATATAATTTACTTTATTGATGTGTCATATTCCCCAAGCTAAAAAGTCTGGTCATGCATTCATTTTGTGCAATATACCTGTCTAACTGAGAATTAACTCCGGCCTTCATATTTATTTCAAATCCATATTATCGTACAGAACAGACAGGAGCCTTCTTTTTTACCTAGCACTGGTTGTTCTTAAAAGTGACCTCCAGCTTACGTATCGATCTGCTAAAACGATCGAAAGCAACATATTGATAGTATTAAACTATCAATATAAACACATTGATCACTTAAAGCTATAGATTGTAGCGATCAATTTAGCTGTTTTGATCGGTATTAACCATTTTACTCCCCTCAAAATGCCTCCTATTTTAAGGGCCATATGGCAGCGTTTTTCCTTTGCCTGCCAGCATTTCTTATACACTTCAGGGAAATACCATGATGAAAGTAAAAATAATGCTTCCACTGTTCTCTCTTTTTGCCCTGACCCCGGCCGCCTGCCTAGCATTCGGAAACAACAGTGCCTGGAGCAGTGGATGGAACCAGGGCATCACTGAATTCACCATTCTCGGTAAAGGTCAGTCTCAGCTCTATCTAGCCTGTGACAATGAGGGGGGCAGCCCTGCCACCCTTATTTATACTGATACGAAAGGCCACCAGGTCAGTATGGATACTGATGCTCAGTTGCAGGTTGAAATTGACGGGAATGAAGCTATTGACATCAGTGAGTCAGGCAGCCGGGCTGGAGAAAACAACCTTGCGCTGGCCTGGACGCAACTGCGTAACGGTACTCAGGTGACGGTTTCAGGCGCTCACCTCAGTAAGACCACGTTTACGCTAAAAGGGGCACGCAAGGCGTTGCCTGAATTTGGTACCCACGGCTGCATCTCAAAAGCCTCACTATGAGTCATCAAACTCAGGCTGGTTTTTTCGTTATGCCAGCCATCAACCACTCACCGATGATAAAAAGGATTTATTGTGAAAATAACGACGTGCCTGATGGCCTTCTCGCTAGTGTTGTCCACACCGGTATTAGCCGCAAAGCCACTGCCGGTAAAAGTGGAAACCAGCAATCTTGTCCATCCTGCCGGGACCCGCTACGCAAAAGTGGTGGTGACCGCGCTCGATGACAGCGTGAAAGTGCAAAATGTTGACGTGAACCGGGGCAACTGCCGGATAAACAACTACAAATCACCTTTTTCGACTGAAGAAACCATTTTACCCACCCTGTTGCACTATGGTCAGTCCATCAGTGTGAACTTTTACAATGACTGTGTCGCCTCAGAGGTGGTCGTCACCACCGATAAAGGTGCCTGGCGCTACACCTACCACTAAACCGCTTTCCTGCTTCAGTTCCCCCCAATCCTCATTTTACCAGCGGGCTGCCTCCAGGCAGCCTGGAGCACATGCGATGACCTTTCTTAAAATGCTGGTGACCGCTCTGGGTCAGGTACTGTCCTGGCGCGGCGGACATCAGGCCAGACTGTATATTGAAACCCGATTTCGTCAGGCCGGTTACGATGACGACAGTATTGATGCGGCCAGAGAGGCGGTGACACTGCTGGTTAGCGCACTGATAACCGCGCTGATAGCGCAAATCCTGCGTCTTCTGAATACTCCCTGAAATTACCGTCGGCCTGACGACAAACCACTCAACATGCACCCAAGCCCCGGCCCGGCAACGGACCGGGGCTGTGACGCTTTATACCCTGAATCAAGGAAAATCATCATGAAACTGGCCGGCCGTTTTGGTCGCGTCAATCCTATACGCCGTGAACGACCTGACCGGTCGCCGGACACATCCGCATCGCTTTATCTCGACAACTCACCTGAAAAGACAAAGGAAACCAAATGAACCACTCACTCAGTCTGGCCGGTACTGTGGCTGAATCGCTCACCTCACCACAACGTGATACAGACGGTATCCTGTGCTCCCCCGTACCCGATGAACAGCGTATCGTCTTCTGGCCGCAGTATTTTGGCAATATCCCGCAGTGGATATTTATTGAACCCCTTATCTTTGCCTGGATGGACCGGCTTTGCGATGCATACTGCGGCGGTATCTGGAACCTTTACACGCTCAGCAACGGTGGTGCGTTTATGGCACCGGAGCCTGACGCAGATACCTGCGATAAATGGACGCTGTTCAACAGTATGAACGGCAACGGTGCAGAGCTTACCAGTGAAGCGGCAGGTATCGTCGCCTGCCTGATGGGCTACAGCCACCACGCCTGCCGCACCGAGTGTGATGCGATGACTGAGCATTATTATCGCTTACGTGACTTCGCGCTAAATCATCCGGAATGCAGCGCCATTATGCATCTAATCGACTGAGGAATGCCTGACATGAATACCGCATCATCCCCGCTGTCATCTCAGCCTAAACTCTTTCCAATGGCGATTATGGCCCAGCATGGTTGTTTTCTCCCCACGACCTCCGAATTAACCCCCTATGCCCAACGCACCATTCGTCGTGCTATCAAACTGCTGGATAAATATCTGCGCCAGCCTGGAATAGCTTTTAGCTCAAGTACTGCTGCCCGTAACTGGCTTCGGTTACAGCTGGCAGGACAAGAACGGGAAGTGTTTATGGTGCTCTATCTCGATAACCAGCACCGTTTACTGGAGAGTGAAACGCTATTTGCCGGTTCGGTTAACCATGTCCAGGTCCATCCCCGCGAGGTAGTGAAGTCAGCGCTTCGCTTCAATGCTGCGGCCGTTGTGTTGGCGCATAACCATCCATCAGGTGACCCGGAGCCCAGCCAATGTGACCGCAACATTACGGGCAGGCTTAAAGAAGCGCTGGCACTGGTTGATGTGAACACTCTCGATCATCTGGTTATCGGATCAGATGGAATTGTGTCGTTTGCAGAGCGAGGCTGGATATGAGGGTACTTCAATGAAATCTACTGACCCAGAGAACGATTCATTTCTCAAGTGGGGTCTGAATCGTAATATAACACCTTGCTATGGCGCTCGTCTGGTACAGGAGGGAAACCGACTGCACTATCTGGCTGACCGGGCAAGCATTACCGGTAAATTCATTAACGCAGAATATTTGAAGTTTGATGAAATATTCCCGCATTTTATCAGCCAGATGGAATCGATGCTGACCACTGGTGAAATGAATCCTCGCCATGCCCACTGTGTCACCCTGTACCACAATGGTTTCACCTGCGAAGCCGATACCCTTGGCAGTTGCGGCTACGTATACATCGCCGTTTACCCCACTCATCGTTAACTACTTTCACAAGAGCAAATATGAAAACTCTACTTGCAATAACTCCACGGGCTGCGGCGCTATGTCAGTCGCCCGTGGCAATCTGGCAAATGCTGCTTGCACGCCTGCTGGAACAACATTATGGCCTGACACTCAATGACACACCATTCAGTGATGAAACGGTAATTCAGGAACATATCGATGCCGGTATATCTTTGGCCGATGCCGTTAATATTTTGGTGGAAAAGTATGGGCTGGTTCGTATTGATCGCAGGGGATTCGACTGGCAAGAACAGTACCCATATCTACGGACGGTCGATATTCTGCGGGCGCGACAGGCAACTGGTTTATTGAAAAGAAATCGTATTAGCGCGACACGTTGAATATTGGGAATTGCCTCCCTGATTCATATTCCAGACATTTTTATTTACTTATTACAAAAGCACCAGCTGATCCGGGCCGGTGCTTTTGCTTAAATGGACGAAATATCATGCAAATTGAAGCTGTAATTTTAACTGGGCACATCATCGCAAACACAATCCGGGAATGCTGGTCCGTCATTGTTGATGGTTTTGACGCATGCGGCGAACAAGCTTATGATCCAGCTTAATTTCTTTTCCTCATGAAGGGACGGGTATGGGCAACAGAATGTGGATGATTCGCGGTGACGGCGGCAAACTCTATGACGATTTCCGCGATAAACAAATTGTAGGCATTGGTTGGTCTCAGCTGGCCCCATTAGTCAAACCCGGCCTGTCCCGAGCCCAGTTACTCGCCTTATACCAGGAGGCAGATCCCTTAACAAAGCTGGGTACTGCGCGTTCAGGTGCATCGCAGGTCTGGCGGTTTGTGAACGAAATCCAAAAGGGTGATTGGGTTATTACCTATTCGCCAGCAAACCGTACTTATTTGCTAGGCAAAGTTACTTCAGACTTCCAGTATCATCCTGAATGGGTGGAAGAGGGGATGGGTATCGCTCGGCAGGTTAATTGGAATACTAAAGAAATCGATCGCGATCGACTGTCTGTAGCTACCAAGAACACATTAGGTTCTACGCTGACGGTTTTCCAGCTTCCAGAATATGCGCTAGAAGAGCTTTTGCAGGATAAAAAACCCACTATAGATGTTATTACTCAGAATCCAATTACTATGGATGAAGATGAAGGCACTTCTGATCTACTTCGTGATATGGAATCGTTGGCGCGTGAAGGCATCAAAGATCGGGTTAATGCACTCGAACCGAAAGAAATGGAGTATCTGGTTGCTGGCGTTTTACGCAGTATGGGGTATAAAACACAAGTCTCTCCCGTGGGGCCAGATCGTGGGAAGGATATTATTGCCTCACCAGATGGGTTTGGGTTTGAAAACCCGCGTATTGTGGTTGAGGTAAAACACCGTAAAGGACAGATGGGAAGCCCGGAGATTCGAAGTTTTATTGGGGGGCGTCATAAAGACGATCGCGGCCTTTACGTTAGCACTGGAGGTTTTACTAAGGATGCTCGCTATGAAGCCGATCGTTCGAATATCCCGCTAACTCTATGGACACTTGAAGATCTTGTCAGAACATTGATTGAAAACTATGAGCAAGTCGACATCGAGACCAAGATTTTAGTGCCCCTAAAGAAAACTTTCCTGCCTGCCTGAATCTTGCTTTGATAGCCATATCGGTGTTCTACTGGTATGGCTCTATACCACACTAGTAGTGTCTATTTTTTGTACGGATTTTAACTTGTGGGTACAAGTGTGGGTACAACCATTTATTCCTGATTTTAAACTACATTGATATTAGTCTGTTGGGTGTGAAATTCGAGTCCGGTCTTCGAACCCAATCGACAACCAATTCACCCGAAGACATCTTTTTTGTGCCGGAAATTCAGTATCTCTTTAAACGCTTCGTGTAACGAATGCGAGTACTGCATTCCCAGTAATTAAGCTAAGTAGACTGCAAATTTTTTCGGATAAAAATCTTTTCCTTGTCGATTGCGTCGGCGTACGATAAACAAACAATACCATTGCAATTCAGAGGGATTTTGAATGCCTGTAAACGAGAGGATTAACGCGACATCCGGGACACGTATTAAGCCCGGTGGAACGAGGCTTATAACCACTGGTGAGATTGGGTTATCAAGAGCTCTATACAACTGCGGGATTCGGTACAATACAGTGTGGATTCATCGAGAAAGTTATTTGCCATTTAATCTACAACCTATTGATATTGCTATGAGCCCTAACGGGGAAATGTGGTTTAGGGAAGATACCTATTCGCATGATTTTTCAATGGATATATTGGAAAAGAAACATAGGTTCATGCATGAAATGATGCATGTATGGCAAGCACAGCGGGGGATGTTTGTCAGAACAAGAGGATTATTCTCTCATTTCGCTGATTACAGCTATAGCTTAGATAAAGCTGATATTTGCCATTACGGCTTAGAACAGCAAGCCTCTTTAGTTAGTGATTATTGGCTCCTGTTAAACTATGGCTTTAAAGGAAATACTAATTTGATCAAGTATCGAGATTATGATCCTGATGAGTCTGCCCATTCATTGATCGAAAAATATAAATCAGTAATGAAAGGATTTCCGGTATGAAGATATTAGCTATTCTACCATTTGTTTTTCTTATTTCTGGTTGTCCTGGTGGTAACCCTGCGCCACAACCACGATCTACTATTATTAATGGCGAACATCTCTGTTTCAGTACGGATGAGAAAGATGTTCTTAATTATTATCGTATTGAATCAAATGAGGGTGGAAAATATGATACCGTTAGATACGGTGAAGGTTTAAATGTATCTTATCCTGATGATTGTATAAATTTCAAATGGAAGAGTGGTTATTCTTATGCAGTTTCTTACGGACTAAATGGGAAAAATTATGTCCACGAATTTTTTATTGATCGTACCGGGACGTTGACAAAATAGGGGAGGGGCTATTCCGTGACATATAGTCACGTGCCTTACCTCACCTCCTAAATACCTCTCTCCTGTGCCACTCCACAAATCCCTCTTTCGGGTAACAGTCCTTCCCCTGAGGCAATCCAATTTGCTTACCATCAAAATCCCAGAACAGCTTTCCGACAATCCCGCCGCCGTTAACCGCTGGAGAAATCTGTACCCGCATATGCTCATCCAGGCCAATCGAGCCTTTATCAAACGCCTTATGATGAATGGCGCATAGCGCCAGGCCGTTGGGAATTTCACATGGGCCGCCGTGCTGCTTCCATTTGATATGCGCAGCCTCCAGCGCGACGGAGGTATTGTCATGGCGCATATTAAAACCGCAGATAGCGCATTCATAGTTATAAGCGCGTAGCACCTGTTGGCGGAACAGCGGGTCTCGTTCTTTGCGAATTTGCTGGATATCAAACCCCATCTCGTCGGCGATCTCTTCCTGAATACTCTCCGGGAAATGGGCCTGCAGGATCTGATGCGCCAGGGTGTTAATCAGCCTCTTATTCTTGCTCAGCAGCGCGAAGTGCTCTTCGTCAAAGCCGCCCGCGACGTGATAGGTTTCCAGTTCTTTAGAGGGGGGCTGTCTGCTGCCTTCAGTTGAACATTGCTCAGCGTTGCGTAATTCCCAGAAGCCGTCGCCTTTTAGACGCCAGAAAGGCATATCGGGGCGGTATTGCGCGCGCTGTGGACCAAAACGCTCCAGCAGGCTATGTAACTCATCACGAACCTCTGAGGCGTAATCGAACATCCGCGAATGTCCGTGCTGGTAATGCGACAGCACGTGCAACAACAGCAGAGGTTTATGCGGCGCGCGCTGTTCGCCTTTGCGCCAGATAGTGATATTGGCGATCGCTTGTTGCAGAGTTTTACTGGAAGGCATCGCGTTACGTATTTTGCTAAATAATTACGATGATGCTCGCAAAACTGCTGTCGATCAAGCCACCGGGATTCGATATCCAACCCAGGTCTCTTTTCAACTATCACCATGATTTATCTATTCGAAATTTATTCTGCTTTCTATCTATAATGAGGTCACTCATCATCAAATAGCTCAGCCATATGAAACGGTTGCCAGATCATCTATCGCGAGAATGCATCATCGAAGCCATCCGCGCGTACGACGAGGGTATAGCGCATCAGTTTAAAGACGCGCGTCTGTATGAAGTCGAATTCGAAGGACGTCGTTATCCCTCTAAAGCTATCGTTGGGATAGCGGCCACTATGGCGACGAAAACGGAGTTCACGCCGGCGGATTTCAGCGGTGGGATCAAATCCAAATGCGTCCGTCTGTTGCTGGAGCAAGGATTCAAGATCGTTCAGGAGCGAGTAGATGATGCTGGTATTACCCCTTTCCCCGACGAGCTACAGACGAAAAGTGAGTTTGTAGAAGGGGCTGCGGTTCAGGTTATGGTTAACCGCTATGAGCGCGATCGCCAGGCCCGCGAGGCCGCGTTGCGCTATCACGGTACCCGGTGTCAGGTGTGCGGCCTTGATATGGCGAAGCGCTACGGTGATATCGGCCAGGGCTTTATCCACATTCATCATCTGGTGCCGCTATCGGAGATTAAACAGGACTATCGTCTGGATCCGAAAACTGACCTGATCCCAGTTTGCCCCAACTGTCACGCGATGCTGCATCGGCGAAACCCGCCATATACGCCAGATGAATTAAAAACTCTGATACAATCATAGTAATACTTTCATAAACGGATTTGAAAAATGGCATTATATAATATTGCTGATAAAAATTTAGTTGCGCTGGAAAAAACTACCTACTCAATAGAGGGGCTTCAGGAACGTTACGATTTGCAAGAAGCTATAAAAAATAATATTGATATCCTTGCACCTGATTGTCTTGTCATTGCTGAGGAGTTTTCAGATTGGGAGGACAGCAGAAGACGGATTGACTTATTAGCGATTGATAAGCAGGCTAATCTTGTCGTAATAGAGTTAAAGCGAGATGAAATCGGCGCTCATATGGAATTACAAGCATTGCGTTATGCAGCTATGATTTCTACAATGAGTTTTACAAAAGCATGCGAATATTATCAGTCATATTTAGGTACTGATTCAGATGTTAATGCTAAAGCAAAAATATTAGAATTTATTGGTCTTGAGGAGAATGAGCTCTCTGACTTTGGTAAGGATGTTAGAATTGTTCTTGCTTCAGCTGATTTTGGGAAAGAACTGACCACTACAGCGATTTGGCTGAGAGATAAAGGTGTTGATATTCGTTGTGTTCGTCTTACACCTTACAAGTTTAACGATGATATACTAATAAATGCAGAGCAAATAATTCCGGTTCCAGAATTAGAAGAATATCAAGTTAAGTTCAGAGAAAAGCTGGTTGAGCAAAATATAAGTAGCCAGAAGTCTGAAAAAGATTACTCTGAATATAGGTATAATGGTGGTATTTATAATAAGCGTAAGTTAGCCCTTGAGCTATTTACTGATTGGATAAATAAGCATAATCCCCACAGCCTTGAGGACATTTATACTAAGCTGGGTGAAATTCTCAAAAATCGAACAATTGTTTTGGCTGATCAAGTTCCTGATGGGCGAAAGAATCGATATCATTTGAGTGAAGATGCGGTAATTGAGCTTCAATCTGGCGAAGTTATCGCAATATCGAACCAATGGGGCCTTGGTAATATCCAGCGTGTAATTGATTTTTTACGACGTGATGGTTTTATTATTGAAAAAGTGGAGCAATAGGTAGTAAAAAAATATTGCTCAACGCTGCGTTTGCAGACCTGGTGTTGAGCATATTGAGCGTGTATGTAGTGATAATAAATTACACCAACCCTACACCCCATAATCCCGGTACAGCCAATACCCGCCAACCAGCACCACAACATTCAGCACGATGCTAATAATGAAATATGTTCTGAATGGCTGCTTCTGGGTTTTGTGGCGAAAACACTGCTGCCCGGCAATCGCGCCCGGCCATCCACCAAGCAGGCCGAACGTCAGCAGGGTGGATTCCGGGATCCGGCTCCAGGCTTTACGGGCGGCTAATTTATCGATGCCGTAGATAAGCCAGGTTAGCACGTTCGCCAGCAGGAACCACATGGCGATGGAATTGGGCAGCAACAGGCTGCCGACGGCGGCAAGGGCCAGCAGGAAGTAACAAAAATAACCGAGCTTCATACGATATCAACAGCGCTTAGCGGTGGCAGAGACGGCAACTATACCTGGTTTGCTGGCTGGCGGTAAGACGCCGATTGTTAATCGCGACAGGTCGACAACTTTACCCCTCCGTTCCCTACCTGCAACCCATTTCCCGCGCCAACCTCCCCGGCTGCGTTTTTAGCGTTGTGGCAACGGCCGCCGGCAGTGCCGACCACAGCGTCAAATGCGGACTGGTGCGGCGCTCAATCTCTGCCACCGTCACCTGATGGTCGCAAAAATTAGCATCGCGCGGCGTTGCCTGGTCCAGCATGAATGCCGCGTACTGGCCGCTCTGTGGGCCGCTATCGAGGAAAATAATCTTCCAGTAACCGCTGGGGATCTCCACGCCCGGCGCGGCGGGCAGGGTGGCAATATGCCGTTCGAACAGCGGTCCGGTAACCGAATAAACCGCCGTCACCTCCGGGCGCCCGGCTAACGCGCGCTCCGCGTCTTCCAGCCGCGCCCATGCTCCCTGATTCAGCGCCGCTTCCTGCGGGGTGATATTCGACAGATAGTTCAGCGCAGGCCAGTCCTCCGCGCCGCCGAGGCTCGCCAGCGGTGCCTGATGGCCGCGATCGACCGCCAGTAAGGTGTTGGCCCGGCGATAGTCGGCGGGCGCCAGGGTATCGGCTGCGGGTAAATCGGGGTCCTGCTTCCACACTCTCTCACGGTTGCTGGCCTCGCTGGCACGGGTGATTTTATACGCTACCCAGTTGGCCAGTTTACGACTGGGGTTATTGTTCAGCGTGTAGGCCGCGCGGAAGAGCGTCTGTTGGCTGCCGCCGGTTGGGCAGCCAACTTCGCAATTATCCACCTTTGCTGTCGCGGCATGGCAGGGTGATATCGTATTCAGGGCAGAAAGTAATAACAGCAAAAATAAACAGGGTGGAAAAGGATTCAGGTTCATCGATAGCGCTCATTGAATTAAGGCCCACCTTTTCTCCGCGTGATAAATACGCAGCCAGGGTGAGCGGGAAAATCAATGAAGCTAAAGGGAATAACGTCGAGTGAAGGCCGATTGGCGCAGAGGATGAGATAATATGAGAGCGGGTGAGGGTTAAATGAGGTAATTGCTTGTGGGTCTAATAATTAAAAGGCCCGCCGGTGAAATACCAACGGGCCTGCCTTTACTTATTCTCCGCGCTTGCCCCGATGCCGGTACAACCACATCAGCTTATATGCCGCCGGAATGATAAACAGCGACAGCAGCGGCGCGGTGATCATCCCGCCAATCATCGGCGCGGCGATACGGCTCATTACTTCTGACCCGGCGCCGGTGCCCCATAAAATCGGCAGCAGGCCGGCGATAATCACTGCCACGGTCATCGCCTTTGGCCGCACGCGCAGCACCGCGCCCTGATACAGCGCCTCGTCGAGCTTATCGGCGCTGAAGGTCTGCGGGTTCTCCAGCGATGGCTCCGCCTCGATGGCGTGGCGCAGGTACATCAGCATCACCACGCCAAATTCTGCCGCCACCCCGGCGAGGGCGATAAAGCCGGTACCGGTGGCCACCGACAGATGGAATCCCATCCAGTAGAGGAACCAGATCCCGCCGACGAGGGCGAACGGCACGCTGGTGATAATCAGCAACGCCTCGCCGAAGCGGCGGAACGCCAGGTACAGCAGCACGAAGATAATCATTAGCGTCATCGGCACCATCAGCTTCAGCTTCTGATTGGCGCGCTCCAGCAGCTCAAACTGCCCGGAGTAGGAGACGCTGATGCCCGGCTTCAGCTTTACCTCTTTGCCGATGGCCTGCTGCAGATCGCGAACCACCGAGACCATATCGCGGTCGCGAGCGTCGATGTAGATCCAACTGGTCGGGCGGGCGTTTTCAGTCTTCAGCATCGATGGCCCGGTAACGACTTTAACCTCGGCGACGTCGCCGAGCACGATCTGCTGCTTCAACGGCGTAAGGATCGGCAGCTGGCGGAGGGTCTCCGGGCTGTCGCGATAGCTCTGCGGGTAGCGGATGTTGATCGGATAGCGCTCGACGCCCTCTACCGTTTCGCCAACCATCGCGCCGCCGATGGCGGACGAGACGAACAGCTGCACATCGCCGACGGTCATGCCGTAACGGGCCGCCTTCTCACGCTGAATATCAATGTTGAGGTAGCGCCCGCCGACCAGCCGCTCGGCTAATGCTGACGTGACCCCCGGCACGGTGCGCGCCACCACTTCAATTTGTTCGGCGATGGCGTCGATATCGGCCAGATTAGTGCCGGAAACTTTAATGCCGATCGGGCTCTTGATGCCGGTGGAGAGCATGTCGATGCGGTTGCGGATCGGCGGCACCCACAGGTTTGCCAGCCCCGGCAAACGCACGGTTTTATCCAGCTCCTCGACGATCTTCTCCATGGTCATCCCCGGTCGCCACTGATCCTGCGGCTTGAGCTGAATCGTGGTCTCTACCATCTCCAGCGGCGCCGAGTCGGTGGCGGTTTCGGCCTTGCCGGTTTTGCCGAACACCCGCGCCACTTCCGGCACCGTCATGATCAGCTTATCGGTTTTCTGCAGCATATCCGCCGCCTGCGCAGCGGAGATCCCCGGCAGCGTTGACGGCATATACAGCAGATCCCCTTCATTAATCTGCGGCAGAAACTCGCCGCCAACCCGGTTCAGCGGCCAAATTACCGTCAGGATCGACAGGAGCGCGATCAGCAGGGTAGTCTTCGGCCAGTGCAGTACCTTCAGCAGCAGCGGGTGATAAATGCGGATCAAAAAGCGGTTCAGCGGGTTGCTGTTCTCCGCTGGGATCTTGCCGCGGATCCAGAAGCCCATCAGGATCGGGATCACCACGATCGCCAGCAGCGCCGCCCCGGCCATCGACCAGGTTTTGGTGAAGGCCAGCGGGCCGAACAGTTTGCCCTCCTGGCCTTCGAGAGTGAAAATCGGGATAAACGACAGGGTAATGATCAGCAGGCTGATAAACAGCGCGGGGCCGACCTCCACCGACGCATCGGTAATGATTTTCCAGCGGATGTCGTTGCTTAGCTTCTCTCCCGGGTGCTGATGCTCCCACTCCTCCAGCCGCTTATGGGCGTTCTCAATCATCACGATGGCGGCATCGACCATCGCCCCCACCGCAATGGCGATCCCGCCCAGCGACATGATGTTGGCGTTGAGCCCCTGGAAATGCATCATAATAAAAGCGAAGCACAGGCCGAGCGGCAGCGAGATAATCGCCACTAGCGCCGAGCGCACGTGCCACAGGAACAGGGCGCAGACCAGCGCGACAACGATAAACTCTTCCAGCAGCTTGTAGCTGAGGTTGTCGATGGCGCGGTCGATAAGCTGGCTGCGGTCGTAGGTGGTAACCACTTCAACCCCTTCCGGCAGGCTGCTTTGCAGTGACGCCAGCTTCTCTTTGACCGCCGAGATCACCTCGCGGGCATTCTTGCCGGAGCGCAGGATCACCACGCCGCCGGCAACTTCGCCCTCGCCGTTAAGCTCGGCAATACCGCGGCGCATCTCCGGGCCGATCTGCACCCGCGCGACGTCGCCGAGATAGACCGGCACGCCGTTATCGCTGGTTTTCAGTACGATATTTTTGAAGTCGTCGAGCGTCTGCAGGTAGCCGCTGGCGCGCACCATATATTCGGCTTCCGCCAGTTCGACGGAAGAGCCGCCCGCCTCCTGGTTAGAGGCGTCCAGCGCCGATTTCACTTCACCGAGGCTGATGCCGTACTGGGTCAGCTTCATCGGGTCGACGACAATCTGGTACTCCTTGACCACGCCGCCCACCGAAGCAACCTCCGAGACGTTAGGAATGGTTTTTAGCTCATATTTTAAGAACCAGTCCTGCAACGAGCGCAGTTCGGCGAGGTCATGTTTGCCGCTGCGGTCGACCAGCGCGTACTCGAAGACCCAGCCAACGCCGGTGGCGTCCGGGCCCATTTCGGCGCTGACCCCGGCGGGCAGTTTGCCCTGCACCTGGTTGAGATACTCCAGCACCCGCGAGCGCGCCCAGTAAGGATCGGTGCCGTCTTCAAAAATCACATACACGTAGGAGTCGCCAAACTGCGAGAAGCCGCGCACCGTTTTGGCGCCGGGGACTGACAGCATGGTGGTGGTCAGCGGCCAGGTGACCTGGTTTTCGACGATCTGCGGCGCCTGCCCCGGATAGCTGGTTTTGACGATCACCTGTACATCAGAGAGGTCCGGCAGAGCGTCTACCGGGGTGTGGATGATGGTCCAGGTCCCCCAGATGCTGAGAAACAGCGCCGCCATCATCACCAGGAAGCGGTTGGCCACCGAGCGGCGGATAATCCATTCAATCATTGTTCCGTTCCTCAGTGCGCGTGGGCGGCAGGAGCCGTGACATCAGGAGCCTTCGCGCGCATGCGCTCCAGCGCGCCGGAGATATTGGCTTCCGAGTCGATCAGGAACAGGCCGCTGGCGACGACTTTTTCGCCCTCCTGCAGACCGCTGCGAATGGCCGTAACGCCATTGGATTCATGGAATGCCTGCACGATTTTCGGCACGAAGCGGCCCTCGTTATCTACGGTAATCACCCGCTGCTCGCTGCCGCTGTCGATCAACGCTTTTGATGGGATCAGCAACATTGGGGCGCTTTCGCTGGTCAGTTGCAGATAGGCGTTCATCCCCGGCTTCAGCGCTTCATCCGGGTTGTTGACCTGCAGGCGTAGCTGCAGGGTACGGGTGGCGCTATCGACGCTGGGGAGAATGGTCCATTTGTTGATGCTGAAGGTTTTGCCCGGCCAGGCGGGAACTTGAATGGCGAACTGCGAGGCGTCTTTAATTAGCCAGGCGATGGATTCCGGCACCGCCACGGTGACCCACACCGGGTCCATGCCCTGAATTTTCGCCACCACATTATCTTTGGCGATATTCATTCCTGCGCGCAGATCGAAGGCGGTAATAACGCCATCGATCGGTGCTTTGAGAGTAAAGCGGGTCTGGATTTTACGCGTGGTTTTCAGGCGGCGGATATCGTCATCTGGCATTCCGGCGAGGCGTAGACGCTCAAGGATCCCCTCGACCTGCGTGGCGGTGCCCCCGGTCTCCTGCAATAAAAGATATTCGCTCTGCGCTTCCACCCAGTCCGGGATGGTCAGTTCGATTAATGGCGTGCCTTGTTTCACTTTGTCGCCGACGGTCAGCGGATAGACTTTATTAATAAAGCCCGCCGCCCGCGCCTGCATAATCACGTACTGGTACTCGTTATAGCTGATGTTGGCCGGGAAGGTCTGGGCGTAGCGCAGCGGCCCGCGGGTGACCGCGGCGGTTTTTACGCCGAGATTCTGGGTCTGCGTCGGGTCGATACGCACCCCCGGCGCACCGGCGGCACTCTCCTCATCGGCGTATTTCGGCACCAGGTCCATATCCATAAACGGCGATTTACCCGGTTTATCAAAGCGAGTATTCGGGTACATCGGGTCGTACCAGAACAGCACTTTACGCTGCTGCTCGGCCGCCGGAGCGGCAGCGTGGGTCGGCGTCAGTCGGGTATACAGCGCCGCGGTAAGCGCGCCGCCAACCAGCATGCTGCCGAGGATCAGCGCCGTATTTTTCAGTGTCAGGGATGCCATGTGTCGTCCATTCAGTTGTTGAGGTAGGCTACCGTCGCCGGGCCGTTATTGGGCGCGGATATCCTGTAACAGCGACAGATTGCCCTGCTGAACGAAGGTGAAGTCCACGCTGTCGCCATCCTTCACATTGTTGAGCTGCGTCTGCGGGGTGATGGTGAAGCGCATGGTCATCGGCGGCCAGTTCACCGCCGGGATGGCCTCGTGGGCGATAGTGATTTTTTTACTATCCATATCAATGGCTTTAATGACGCCTTTACCAGTGATGCTTTGCGTCTGCGCGGCGGCGGGTTGTTCATGCATCGCCATGCCGGCGTGCGGTTCGGCAGCTTGGGCCGCGAACACTGCGCCAGAGAGCAGGGTGAACAGGGCGATTTTAGACAGTGAATTCATAATCAAAACTCCTCGGGTTATTCCATCCAGCCGCCGCCGAGAGCGGTGAACAGGGTGATTTCATTCGCCTGACGGGAATAGTTGAGTTCCAGCAGGGTTTGTCGGGTGGTGAAAATGTCGCGCTGGGCGCTCAGGACTTCGATGTAGCTGACCGCGCCGTGACGATAGAGCGCAGTAGCGCGCTGCAGGGTGATATTTAGTGAAGCGAGATAGCGCTGCTGGGCGGCAATCTGATCGGCCAGGCTTTGGCGCAGGGCCAGCGCGTCGGCCACCTCCTTAAAGGCGGACTGTATTTTTTGCTCATAGTTGACCACCTGCTGCTGCTGGCGGATTTCCGCCAGATCGAGGTTGGCCTGATTACGCCCGGCGTTGAAAATCGGCAGTTCAATTTTGGGGATGAAGTTCCACATCGCGCTGCCGGCGTTAAACAGGCTGGAGAGCTCGCTGCTGCTGCCAGAGAGCGAGCTGGTCAGGGTAATCGACGGGAAGAAGGCCGCCCGCGCGGCGCCGATGTTGGCGTTGGCCGCCAGCAGGCTGTGTTCGGCCTCTAAAATATCCGGCCGCTGCAACAGGATCTCTGAGGAGAGCGACGGCGGCAGGGTTACGCCTTTCAGGTCCACCGCGCTGCTGGCGCTATCGTCCGGCAGCCGTTGATAGCTGCCGAGCAGTAGCTGCAGGGCGTTATTGGCCTGCGCCAGTTGACCTTGCCGTTTGGCGATATCGGCGCGGGTGCTTTCGATCATCCCGCGCGCCTGTTCCAGCGCCAGCACGGTGGTGCTGCCGGTCAGCAGCTGCTTTTCAACGAAGGCGTAAGACTGCTGATAGTTCTGCAAGGTGTCGTTCGCCACCTGTAGCTGCGCCGCCGCCAGCCGCTGGTTGAAGTAGCTTTGTGAAACGTTAGCAATCAACAGGATATGCACCGCGCGCCGCGCCTCTTCGCTGGCGAAGAAGTTCTGCCGGTCGGCCTCGCTAAGGTTTTTCAACCGGCCAAAGAAGTCGAGGTCGTAGCTGAGATTCAAGCCGGCGGCATAATCGCTGCTGGTGGTGGTGTCGCCTTTGAGCTTGCCGCCATAGGTGGTGCTGCCGTCGCCGTTAAGCTGCGGGTAGCGGTCGGCGTCGGTCACCCGGTACTGGGCGCGGGCTTCCTGCACTTTCAGCGTCGCCATCCGTAGATCGCGGTTGTTGGTCAGCGCGGTACTAATCAGGCTTTTTACCTGTGGGTCGACGAAAAAGGTGCGCCAACCGGTCTCCTGGTAGCCCGCCGTCGTGGTAACCAGTTTGTTCTGGCTGAGAGAGAACTGCTGCGGTACCGGCGCGGCGGGGCGCTGGTAGTCCGGAGCAAGTGACAAACAGCCGGTTAAGGCGAATATCACGCTGAGAGTAAGAAGCTTTATTGGGCGCATGGCGACAGACGGTTTTCGGCGATTTATCAATGGCGGATACTTTACGCAGCGGGCTCTGTTCAACGCGTGACAGGAAAATGACAAAGCTGTCATTTTCCTGATATTTCATTGCTATCCGGAGGGGCTCCTCTAAAATTGAATACCCGCACAGAGCGCGCGTGAAGGAGCCAGCCGTGAAGATTTTGATTGTCGAAGATGAGAAGAAAACCGGGGAGTACCTGACCAAAGGGCTTACCGAAGCCGGATTCGTCGTCGACCTGGCCGACAACGGCCTTAACGGTTATCACCTGGCGATGACCAGCGACTACGATCTGCTGATCCTCGATATCATGCTGCCGGACGTCAACGGCTGGGATATCGTGCGCATGCTGCGCGCCGCCAATAAAGGGATGCCGATCCTGCTGCTCACCGCGCTTGGCACTATCGAGCATCGGGTGAAGGGGCTGGAGCTGGGCGCCGACGATTATCTGGTGAAGCCCTTTGCTTTTGCGGAACTGCTGGCGCGGGTGCGCACTCTGCTGCGTCGCGGGGCGGCGGTAATAGTAGAAAGCCAGTTTCAGGCGGCCGATCTCAGCGTTGATTTGGTGAGCCGCAAGGTGACGCGCGGCGCGACTCGTATCACCCTGACCAGCAAAGAGTTTACCCTGCTGGAGTTCTTCTTGCGCCATCAGGGCGAGGTGCTACCCCGTTCGCTGATCGCGTCGCAGGTGTGGGATATGAATTTCGACAGCGACACTAACGCTATCGACGTGGCAGTGAAGCGGCTGCGCGCCAAAATCGATAACGACTTCGAGCCGAAGCTTATCCAGACCGTGCGCGGCGTCGGCTATATGCTTGAGGTGCCGGATGGCCGCTAAGCGCCCCTTTTCGTTGGCCACCCGGCTGACCTTCTTTATCAGCCTCGCCACCATCATCGCTTTCTTTGCCTTCACCTGGATCATGATCCATTCGGTGAAGGCCCACTTTGAAGAGCGCGATGTTCACGACCTCAAGCAGCTAAGCACCACGCTTGAGACGGTGCTCAACCACGCCGACTATCCGCAGGAGCGGCGGCTGGAGATCTTAAAAAACGTGATTGGCGGCTACGCTAACGTCTTTATCTGTCTGGATGATGCCGAGGGCAATATCTTATTTCAGTCGCCAGACGGCCCGGAACTCAGCCATATTATGAGTACGCCGGGGCTGGCGATGAAGTTGCGCGATGGTAATGTGATTTCATGGACCGACCCGCAGCCGCGGGAAATGGTTCATGATAATCATAAAATGGAGACTCGCTCCTGGCGGCTAATCATGTTGCCGCTGGGCAAGCAGGCAGATGGCAAACCGGCCTGGCATCTGCTGATGGCCTTATCGATCGATTTTCACCTGCACTATATTAATGAACTCAAAGCGAAGCTGATTTCCGCGGCGTCGATAATCAGCCTGCTGATTATCGCCATCGTGCTGTTTGTAGTCTATCAGGGGCATAAGCCGATTCGCCAAATCAGCCGCCAGATCCAGAATATTACCTCGCGGGATCTTGATGTGCGCCTTGACCCGCAGGCGGTGCCCATTGAGCTGGAACGGCTGGCGCTGTCGTTTAACCATATGCTGGAGCGCATAGAGGATGTCTTTACTCGCCAGTCGAACTTTTCCGCCGATATCGCCCATGAAATCCGTACGCCGATTACCAACCTGGTCACGCAAACCGAAATCGCCTTAAGCCAGAGCCGCAGCCAGCAGGAGCTGGAAGAGGTGCTCTATTCCAATCTCGAAGAGTTCTCGCGCATGTCGCGGATGGTCAGCGATATGCTGTTCCTTGCCCAGGCGGATAATAACCAGCTGATCCCTGAACAGCGGGCGCTGGATCTGGCCGAGGAAGTGAATAAGGTATTTGAGTTCTTTGAAGCGTGGGCGGAAGAGACAGAGGTGGCGCTGCGTTTTGTCGGTAGCCACTGCCGGGTGATTGGCGACCCGCTGATGCTGCGGCGGGCAATCAGCAACCTGCTGTCGAACGCGATTCGCTATACGCCGGCCGGGCAGGCGGTGACCATTCAGTTGAGCGAAAGCGCCGAGAAGATTCGCCTGGTGGTGGAGAACCCCGGCGCGCCGATTGCCGCCGCGCATCTGCCACGCCTGTTTGATCGTTTCTATCGCGTCGACCCCTCGCGCCAGCGCAAAGGCGAGGGCAGCGGCATCGGTCTGGCGATAGTAAAATCGATTGTCAGCGCTCACCACGGCAGCGTAGCGGTGCAGTCCGATCTGCGCTCCACTCGCTTTATTATCGTGTTGCCGAAATATGCGCAATAACGGCTGAAAGCAAGCGGGCAGCGCCAGGCGGCTGCCCGCAGTATTGCCGTTCTCTTACTCTTCGAAATACCAGTAGCCCTGATTAATCAGGCGCGTCAGTTCGCTAACGAACGCCGGATTTTTCAGGCCGCTGCCGAGCTCTTCTTGACCTAACGAGGTATAGCGACACAGCGCATCGAGCGCGCTGGCATCGGTGGTGTCGAGTTGTTCGCTATGCACGAAGAAGCTGTCGCCGATATGCAGAACGCGCAGGCCGCTCAGGCGAGAAAGCTTTTCCCCGCCCAGCAGCGCATCGACCACTTCCTCTTCTTCATATGCCGGTTCCGCCGGAGCAATATCCAGTTCGTGACGCGGCGTGGTGACGAAACTGCCGAACCACTGCTTGAAGTCTTCGGGTTGGCGAATCATGTCGATCATCATGTTGCGCAGACGGTCGAGTTCATATTCTTCAACCCGGCCCGGATGTTCGCGGCAGGTGAGATCCGGGTCGCTGTAGTGTTCGCCGCCGAGGTCGTTTTCCAGCACATAGTCGGCGAAGCTGCTGATCAGGTCGCGGCCGTTTGGCCCACGGAAGCCGACGGAGTAGTTCAGTGCCGTTTCGTGGGTCACTCCGTCGTGCGGGAATCCAGGCGGAATATAGAGGATGTCGCCCGGCTCCAGATCTTCATCAATAATCGGCGGGAACGGATCAACGTGCAGCAGCGCCGGATGCGGACAGAACTGACGCATCGGCAGCTTGTCACCCACGCGCCAGCGGCGGCTCCCCATGCCCTGAATAATAAAGACGTCATACTGATCGATATGTGGGCCAACGCCGCCGCCAGGAACGGAGAAGGAGATCATCAGATCGTCTAAACGCCAGTCCGGCAGTACGCGGAATGGGCGCACCAGTTCGGCGGCAGGCATATGCCAGTGGTTTACCGCCTGGGCCAGCAATGACCAGCCGTTTTCACCCAGCCCATCGAAATGTTCAAAAGGACCGTTGCTGGCCTGCCACTTACCGTTGACCAGGCTGACCAGCCGGCTATCGACTTCCGGTTCCATGGCTAACCCGGCCAGCTCGTCTGGCGTGATGGGGTCGATGAAGTTCGGAAACGCCTTCTTTAATACGACCGGCTGCTTTTGCCAGTACTTCTCTAAGAACTCGGGCCAGTTAATGTTGAGTTGATAAGCCATAGATTATTACCAGTAGGAAGAAACGGCTCTGATTATAGAAAGGAGGGAAAGCGTGGCGCTTTGTCATGGGTCAAGAGTGATGCTTAATTCACCATTAGCGTTATGAGGGCGTCGGCAGAGCGAGAAAAATCACTTTTTCGCAAAAAACGATTTTGACTGTAACTACGCTACAAGCCGCATAAACACTGGGTTTTCGCATTTATATATCAAGAAGGATAAACGTGAAAAGTGTAATTAATGAGCGCTTGATAAGTTTTTTGTATTTTAAGGCTTGCTATATCTCAGCAGCTCCCTATAATGCGCACCCACTGACACGGCAGATGTGAATCACTTCACACAAACAGCCGGTTCGGTTGAAGAGAAAAATTCTGAAATTCAGGGTTGACTCTGAAAGAGGAAAGCGTAATATACGCCACCTCGCGACAGAGCGCTAAAGCGCGTCGCAACTGCTCTTTAACAATTTATCAGACAATCTGTGTGGGCACTCAAAGTGACATGGA
>OGZV01000730.1_pt1 | contig 34395 bp, 29 predicted proteins | sample 1576861 | NCBI WGS metagenome assembly OGZV01 (sample SAMEA3541501, study PRJEB24748) | human gut metagenome | biome: human gut; feature: human-associated habitat; material: faeces | place: China | collected 2012
TTAGCGCGCCAGATTGTGGCTCTGGAGGCCGAGGGTTCGAATCCCTCTATCCACCTTTGATTTCCTTGTAGTTTACAAGGATTTTTTACTATATAGGAGAGTTGCAATATTTAAGAATAATTTGCGGAGACTTTTTATATAGTTTATGATAAACTGTGGTTTGCATAACAAATGTAAATGGCATATATGATGGGCCGTCGCCAAGCGGTAAGGCACAGGACTTTGACTCCTGCATCCCGCGGGTTCGAATCCCGCCGGTCCAGTTACTTAAAGAACAGATATAAAGAGAAAAGAGGATGGTTGAGATGAATATTGTATGTTTAGACTTAGAGGGAGTTCTTGTACCGGAAATCTGGATAGCATTTGCTGAGGAGACTGGGATTCCGGAGCTTAAGAGAACAACAAGAGACGAGCCTGATTATGACAAGCTCATGAACTACAGACTCGGGATTTTAAAAGAGCATGGTCTTGGTCTTAAAGAAATTCAGAACACTATTGCAAAGATTGATCCTATACCTGGAGCAAAAGAGTTTTTGGATGAGCTTCGTTCTATCACACAGGTTATCATCATCAGTGATACATTTACACAGTTTGCAAGCCCGCTTATGAAGAAACTCGGCTGGCCTACAATTTTCTGTAATTCACTTGAGGTTGCGGATGACGGAGAGATTACAGGATTTAAGATGCGTTGTGAGCAGTCGAAACTTACAACAGTTAAGGCACTTCAGTCTATCGGTTATGAGACTATCGCAAGCGGTGACAGTCACAATGACCTCGGTATGATTCGTGCAAGTAAAGCAGGATTTCTTTTCAAGAGTCCTGACAGCATTAAGGCAGAAAATCCTGACCTTGAAGCATTTGATACATATGATGAGCTTATGGCGGCTGTCAAAAAGGCTTTATGATATTTAAAGTAAGTATTTGAGTTTGAAATATTAAATAGATTAAAAATCCCGGACTGTTCAGGTCTGGGATTTTTATATGTATAGAAAATGCCCGCAATGTATCAATGATTTTCAGTTAAATATAGCAGAAAAATTTTCAATATTCAAAACGCAGTAATGAATTGCAGCGGGATATTTGGAATACAGGAACAAGTGTGTGTGTTTTATTAAAAAGCGTTAAAAAACAGATATAAATATTATGTAAAAAGCGTTAAAAAACAGATATAAATATTATGTAAAAAATGTTATAATTGGTATAAATTAAATATATTTTGTCAAATTTGATTGATTTGATTGAAGATTATGTGATGTACTCTCGGAATTTTTTGTTAAGAACATACCGAGAGTACATTTATAAAGGAATGGAGGATTGTTATGAAGAAAAAAAGAAATATGTCAATTAAGGCAAAACTACTTGGGATAATAATTCCGGTTATGGTTGCGATTGTAGTTGTGCTGGTACTTGTTGCCTATGAGATGTCATCAGGGATAATTGGAAATTATTCAGAGAATCTTTTGGAATCTTCGGTAGATAATCAGGCAAATGAAATTGAGTCATGGCTTAATAAAAATATTGCAGGTATTAAGTCGGCAAAGAAGACTATTGAACAGTTGAAACCTGATAATGAGGAAATGCAGAATATTCTTGATGGTTATTATGGATTTGATGAGAATTATCCGGGTGGAATATATATAGCTGATTCAAACGGGAAGCTGATGAAGGCTTCTGAGTCGGATAAGTCTGAGAGTGATGTAACAGGAAGCGTGTGGTACAAAGAAGGACTTACAAGGGTTAATCCTAAGGTGGGTTCAGCATACAAAAATTCTAAGGGAGAAAATGTTATCAGTGCATCGGCTATGATAAATGATGGAGCTGGAAATGTGAGTGTTATTTCTGCCGATATGACACTTGACCGTGTTGCGATTATCGTTAATTCATTTATAGAGATGAAACACGCAGAAGCGGTACTTGTTGACAAGAATACCGGGGTAATAATAGCTAACAGAGACAGTGAGCTTATATCACAGAAAATTGGTGATGGAAAACAGAGTGACTATTATAAACAACTTGCCAAGAAGGTGACGGCAAAAAAATATGATTCTACAACGCTTGACGGAAATATGACTGTTTTTAAAGAGGTTGACGGAACGGACTGGCTGCTTGTTTCTTATATACCAAAGAGTGTTATAATGTCAGATATTGCTCATCTTCGTATGGTAATGATAGTTATAAGCGTTGTGTGCATACTTCTGTTATGCGTGCTTATTGAGCGTGTGACACACATTGTTATCAAGCCGGTAAAGAAGATGACAAAGATTATTACTCAGATGTCATCAGGAGATTTCACTGTAACAATGGATGTAAAGGGCAATGATGAGATTGCTGTTATGGGATACAGTGTAAAGAAATTTATAGAAAATATGAAACAGATGATAAAAGAAATGGGAAGCATTTCCGGAAAACTTAAAGAACAGGCGGATTCCAGCAAAGAAGTTTCAAGTGAGATGAATTCGGCGGCATCAATACAGTCACAATCCATGGGTGAGCTGAACACAACGGTTGACCAGCTTTCTCTCTCTGTAAATGAGATTGCGGAAAATGCAACACAGCTTGCAGGAGTTGCATCTGATACAAAAGAGGACAGTAGCTTGGTTAAACAAAAGATGAATGAAACTGTAGCAATATCTGAAAAAGGCAGACAGGATATGGAGCGTGTAAGCAGTGCTCTTGAGAGTATAGAGGAGTCGATACATAATCTTGAAGCTGCTGTAAATAAGGTTGGAAATGCATCAGGTGAAATTGTGCAGATTATTAATCTTATTGGTGAGATTGCGGATGAGACAAATCTGTTATCGCTAAATGCCTCTATAGAAGCGGCACGAGCAGGCGAAGCAGGAAAAGGCTTTGCGGTTGTTGCATCTGAGATAGGAAAGCTGGCAAATAACAGTACAGAATCGGTTGCAAATATTACGGCACTTATAACAGAGATTAATAATCTTGTTGGAGATGCGGTAAGACAGGCATCAGGCAGTGCAGAGGATATATCAGGCAGTGCAGGTCTTATACATACGGCAGTTGATACATTTGATGTTATATTTAAAAATATACAGGATACCGGTGCATTGATAAGCGAAATGGCAGGCAAGATAAATGAGGTAGATGAGGTTGCAACAAATGTTGCGGCAATCTCAGAAGAACAGGCGGCAAGTTCAGACGAAATACTTGCAACTTCAGAATCAATGCTTCAGCAGGCTAAGAACATTTCAAAGAATAGTGAAGCGGTTGAAGATGAGGCAGAAAATCTTGCCATGTCTGCAGTACAGCTTGAAAATCAGGTTCAACAGTTTCGGATATAGGTAAAGGAGGTATAACTCATGAAGAAGATTGTAAGTTTGGCTATATGTATTTCATTAATGATATGTTGCTTGAGCGGATGTAAAAACGATTCAAAAAGCGGTGATATAAATGCAGATGGAATGAAGATTTTTATATCTGTATCACAGGCAGATGATTTTAGAGGAGCATTTGCACAGAAGGCTAAAGAATTAGCAGAAAAAAGTGGTGCACAGGTTGAAGTTGTGGATGAAAAGAATTCCATTGAAACTCAGGTAAGTGACATAAAGAAGGCTGTATCTGAGAAGTATGACGCGATAATATGTGGTCTTGTTGATATAGATACGGCGTTTGAGGTTGAAGCACTTGCGGGGGATATTCCTATTGTATTTTTCAATACTTGTCCTGAGGACGACAAGCTTGATGCAGGAAAATATGTTTATGTGGGTTCAAATGAAGAAGACGCAGGAAAATATCAGGCTGAATATATACTTAATGAATTTAAGTCATCAGATGAAATAAATGTGGCAATATTTAAAGGTGCACTTTCCCATGCGGCAACAAAACCGAGAACAGAGGCTTTGAAAAATGCTTTGAGGGCATCGGGAAAAACAGTAAACTTTGTGTTTGAGGACACGGCAGAATGGGATAATGTCAAGGCTGAAGATATGTTTAAGCTGTTTTTGAAAACAGGTCAGAAATGTGATGCTGTTGCCTGCAACAATGACACAATGGCGACAGGTATTATACAGGTGTGCAAGGATGAGGGGATTAGCGATATAAAGATTTTAGGAATTGATGCAACATCTGATGGCTGTAAGGCTATTGAGTCAGGTGATATGGCATTTACGGTATATCAGTCCGCTACCGGTCAGGGAGAAATGGCTGTAAAGGCTGCCATAGATCTTGCGAATGGCGGAGATTTATCAGGATTTAAGGGGGTTACAAAGGATAAGAAATATGTATGGGTGCCATTTGAAAAGGTAGACAGCTCAAATGTAAAGGATTATGAGTAAGTTTACCGGAATGTAGGAAGTATAGTTACAATAAAGAAAGAGTCAGCAGATTTACTGACTCTTTCTTTTTGAGTAAAAAATCATATGAGTAATAGTCCAGACTTTTTTACTTTAAATAGGTATTTTCAAAATCTTCAATAGGAATAGGTTTTGAAAAATAATATCCCTGATAAATGCGACAGCCCATTTTGGTAAGTACCGTGACCTGTTCTTTAGTTTCCACACCTTCTGTAATAACTGAAAGACCAAGTGTTTTTGAAAGGTCTATAATGTTGTTTAGTATTGACATACTTCGTTTTATTCTGTCAGGTTTTGTTGTTCTTAAAAATCCCATGTCTATTTTAAGTACATCGACATCCATATCTTTTAAGGTATTTAAAGATGAATAACCGCTTCCGAAATCATCAATTTCGACTTGGAAACCATAGTTTCTGAATTGTTCAAGGATTTCAAGTTCACCTGATATACCGGTCATTATGGCGGTTTCAGTAATTTCAAGTTTAAGTGTTTTAGGTATGATGCCATATTTTTCAACAAGTGTTGTTATGGTTTTGTAAACATCCATGTAATAAAAATCTTTTGCAGAAATATTTACTGAAATATAAAGTTCATTTTTCCCTTGTTTCTGCCATTCTGAAAGTTTTTGTACGGCGAGTTCCCAGACATATTTGTCGAGGCGGTATATAAGTCCCGTTCGTTCAAAGACATTAATAAAATCTCCAGGGAATATAAGTCCTCTGTTCGGATGCTGCCAGCGTACAAGAGCTTCGGCACCAAGCATTCGTCCTTCAGGTGTCATCTGCGGCTGCAGGTACATACAGAATTGTTTTTCAGCAAGTGCAGTATCAAATTCTCCCACAAGGCGTTTTTCAAGCAGAGTGTCGTTAAATATACTGTCGTTGTAATAAGCAATACATTTATCATATGTTTCGTGAAGTGTTTTTATGGCAATATTTGCTTTGTCACACATAATAGAGACATCTTCGTTACAATCTGTTATTTCATATACACCGACATATATGTGCAGGTGATAAAGCGTGTTGTTAAAAGATTTGCTCAGTGTGTGTATTGCATTGAGCAAATCTTCCTCTTTAAAACGGTCTTTAGGGATACATATTGCAAATTTATCACCGCCTGTTCTTCCGTAAAGAGTGCCATTGCTGCAAGCTGTTTTAAGAAGCTCTGCAAGCATTTTTAAGACTTCATTACCCTTTTCAAGTCCGAATAAGTCATTTACCAGCTTAAAATCTTTGATGTTTGAACAAAGAATAAGGCGGGGAGTATCAGGATCACGCTTGAGAAGTTCTGATACTTTCTCGCTGAAATATGAGCTGTTGTATATTCCGGTAAGTCTGTCATGAGTTGCAAGGTAACGCTCTTTGTTGTATGCTATATACTTTTCGGTTACATCTATAAGGCTGATAAAGAAACCAATATAATTTTTGTGTGAATCATGGAGCTTTCTGAATTCGGCATCGAAATGATGTTCCTCGTCACCTAACATTCTTTTTTCACTCCAGGTGAAATAATCTTTGTTGTCTATTATGTTTTCTTCAAGTAGTTTTTGTGCATATTTGCTTATATTTTCGTTTGAACCGTCATCCGAATTTAAATTAAAGAGTCTGCGTGCACTGTCGTTTGCGTAAACACATTTGCTGTCAATGTCAAAACAGATTACGGAGTTGTTAATTTCAGTGACTACTATGGAAAGCGTTTTGTCTATCAGCTCATTTGGTGTATGGTAAAATGTAAAATAACATATAAGAAATGCTGCTAATAGAAAAAACGGGAGTGACAAGTCTATAGGAAAACCTGATATTGTGTATATAAGGTTTAATATTATGATGACACTCATGACCAATATGATAGGGTAGTACTTCTTGCGGTAGAAATGTGGTATTTCGGCAATCTTAACTATCAGTGCTGCGATAAACATCAGCACGATAAAATAAGCAAAGATATAATGCAGATAATATGCAGCATATCTTTTATCAATGCGATAGATTAAAAGATTGCCGTAAGTTGTAAGTTTTAATGTAAAGACATGATGAAAAAAAGCATTTAAAAACAAAGATATACCATCTGCAAAAGCAAGAATAAAGCATCCGGATCTAAAAGGTCTGACTTCACTGAAAACATTAGTATATTGCTGTGAGTATTGTAGTATGTAAATAAGCATTAGATCATATGCAAAAAGATATAATGCCATTGCAAGATACGATATGGTTTCGTTTATATTCAATGTAAATAAGCCATTTCCCAGGATGGTAAAAATGGCAAAGACAAGACATCTTGTAATGGAAGATGAAATGTCGTTGTGAAATTTTTTAATATTTTTTATACAGACCAATATTGGGATTATCATTAAGTATATTAGTATAGTGTATATTTTACCCATTCAATATCAACCTCCATTAAAAGAATATATATTAAATATCAATGTTTGAACATAGATAATACGCTGTCTAATTTATCGGTATTTTCTTTGTTAGTATTTACAAGTGATTCATTGTCGTCAACTACTGTGGAGAGTTCTGATGTTTTTTCGGCAATATCATTAATGCCCTCCGCCGTTTCTGATACTGTTATATTTACCGTATTTACCGAATCGGCAATATTGACAATGGAATTTAAAAGTATATCTATCTGGTCGTTTATGGCTGTCATGCTGTCGTCAAAAACAGAGGCATCGCTATTGTACTGTTTGGCAACAGTGGTAAAGTCTTTGTAGTCATTTAAAACTGTTCCGTTAAGAAAATCAGTACTTTCCTGTAAACATTGTGTAAGGTCAGATACGGCGGTGTTTACTTCACTGATGATAGTTTCGATGTTGCTGACTGTTGCAGTTGTCTGAGCTGCAAGATTACCAATTTCATTTGCGACAACGGCAAATCCCTTTCCGGCTTCACCGGCTCTTGCAGCTTCAATCGAAGCATTGAGGGCAAGCAGGTTCGTTTGTTCTGAGATTTCAAGGATAGTCTGGGTAAACTGGTTTATCTTTTCAACTGATTTAGCCTGTATCATAGCCTTGTCCATCTTCTGTCTGACATTTTCATATATATCAACGGTTTTATCTGTTGCAAGTTTTGTTTTTTGTTCAAGACCATGAGCTCTTTTCTTTATTGTCTGTGCTGTTTCTTTTCCGTTGACTGAGTGTTGTTCAATGTCTGCAGCGTGCTGTCTTATCTCGCCGACAGTTTCATTTACAGTCTCCATGGTAGCAGCACTTTCCTGCATTGCGGCAGCAATCTCGCGTGTTGTATCATTGTTAGAATTGCTCATTGTATGTATTTTGTCGGTTATTTCAGTGAGCTGGTCAGAGGTACTTTTTATATCTGATTGTACCTGCTTTATGGTTGATATCATATTGCGAAGATTTTTACGCATTTCGTGAATGGATAGTGCCATATGTCCTGCTTCATCTTTGTGTTTATAAAGCTTTTGAGATGCGGGATTGCTCTTGAAATTAAAGTCAGCGGTATCCTGTACTATGCCGTCGATTTGTTTGATAGGTTTTGTGATTGCCGTGCCTATGATAAATCCTATGATAACAGTAATAATCATAGCGGTAACGGCTCCGCCTGCAATCTGTTTTGATAGAGCAGCAGATTGGGCATTTAACTCGCTTTTTGGAGCGGTAAGAATGTACTTCATACCATTTTGTAAAGTTTTATAATACATTACCTTTGATGTGTTTTTATATGAGTATGAAATCAATGTCTGTTCTTTTTTTGAATCTTTTAGAGCGCTTACAAGCAGATTTGTACCATTGTCTGTCTTTTGAAGATTAGTGCCCACATCAATTTTGTTGTGGTATGTTATATTTCCGTCGCTGTCTGTAAGAAAAGAATATCCTGTTTTAAATATTTTAGATGAATCTACGGTATCAGTAAATGTATTGAAATTAATATCCATACCTACAATACCAATAGATTTTCCGTCAACATAGATAGGTACAACATATGATATCATGTAAACATTTATGTTGGAATTCATGTAAGGAGACATCCATGTTGCTTTTTTGTTTTTGACAGGGATATAATACCAGCCTACATGTTCAGTATCGTCTTGGTCATACATAGAAAAATCTGTAGGAGTTACACTGTTAAAGCTGCTTTTTTCGTCATCTCTGGTGAGAAATAATCCGCTTGTAGGCTCGGTAAATTCGGGATTGTATCTGATATAAGCAGAAAGGGCACCGGGGGTGTCCTCGGCAGACTCCATAAGTATAGGAAGCATTTTCTTTGTGTATTCATTTACATAGCGTGCACTGCTGCAAAATATCGCAGTGTTGTCAATTTTGGCTTTTGCCATGCTGTAAACCATGTTTACGGAATTTTCAACATTCTGCATGGTTTTATTTAATTTATCTGTCTGGGTAATGCAGGCAATCTCCATCTGTCTCTTTGAATCTTCAACAGATGTTTTAGAAGAATTTACAATGCTTATTCCACCGCATATAACAGTTGAAAGGAGTGAGCAGAATATAACTGCTGCAATAATTTTAGTCTTGATAGATTTCATAATAACCCTCATTTCTGCACACATTTTTTGCATATCAAGTTTGTGCCAAGTGTGCACAGACACAAATCTTGTGTGTAAAAAATCGGATTTTTCACACTGATGTCCCTCCAATCATGGTTGTATGTTATTAAATGCTTAATATAGTCTGATTTGTAAATGCATATAGCTATTTTACCACAAAACAGATAATTTTGAAATAAATTGATTAAAGAAATATTCGTACAATAGTAACAGTTCAGCCATAAAAATGTTTACTTTAGTGAAAAGTGTGTTAAAATGATTTCCGGTCCGCAAAAAGTGATACAGAAGTATGGAAATGAGGTTTGAATTAAGATGAAAGATTTGACAAAAGGAAAAACATTGCCGCTTATAATGGGATTTGCAATTCCTATTGCGATAGGAAATATATTTCAGTTATTCTACAGTCTTGCTGACACGAGGATAGTAGGACAGTTTCTAGGGGAAAACGCACTTGCGTCTGTGGGTGCTACAAGCTCACTCAACAATATGATAATAGGATTTCTGCTCGGTATGACAAACGGATTTGCGATAATCGTTGCGAGAAGTTATGGCGCAAAGGACGAAAAAGCGATAAAAAAGGCAGTAGCTGCAACATTTGTGCTTGGAATAGCGGTGTCGTTTGTGTTTACGGTGCTCAGTGTGGGATTTTTAAGGAACATACTTGAATTTCTCAACACTCCCAAAAATCTGATAGACGGTGCTTACAGATATTTCAGAATAATCCTTTTAGGAATGACCGGTGCGATGCTCTACAATGTCTGTGCCGGGCTGTTCAGGGCGATAGGTGACTCGATAACCCCACTTATTTTTCTGATAATTTCCACATTTGTTAATATAGGTCTTGATATTTTGTTCGTTTGTGGATTTAAGTGGGGAGTTGAAGGTGCAGCATTTGCAACAATCCTGTCACAGATAATGTCATTTGTGTGCTGTTTCGTGTATATGCTTAAGAAATATCCCGTACTTCACTTTGGGATAAAAGATATAAAACTTGAAAAAGGACTTGTAAAATCAATGTTTGCGATAGGCTGTTCAATGGGATTTATGAGTTCGCTTATTAATATAGGTTCTGTTGCACTTCAGGGAGCGATAAACTCTCTCAACAATGCGAACTATATAGTCGCACATACTGCGGCGAGAAAGATTTCAGAGTTTTTCATGCTGCCGTTTACCGTGTTTGGAACAACGATGGCAACATTCTGCGGTCAGAATATGGGGGCAAAGAAACCAGACAGGATAAAGAAAGGAATATGGCAGGTAACGATAGTCACATGGATATGGTGTGCATTTATGGTACTTTTGTCATATACTGTTGTGCCGTATATGGTTGAGATGATAACTGCGACAAAACAGCAGCAGGTGATAGACACGGCAACGCTTTATCTCAGAGTTGACACGCTGCTCTATTTTATACCGGCAGTCATATGTATCCTTAGAAATGCAATGCAGGGAATCGGGGACAGTGTGACACCTGTTGTATCAAGTTCATTTGAGCTTATATGTAAAGTGCTTGTGGCAACATTTTTGACCCCGGTACTCGGATATTGGGCAATTATATGGGCTGAGCCTATTGCATGGGTCATAATGGTAATGCCACTGCTTATCGGGATAAAGAAAAATCCGGTAATAAACGGGGTGGAGTAAATATATTAGATTATTGAATGTTTTCGCAAGGTCCTATCTTTTATATAAGATACACCGCCCGTTTTTTCCGATTTCTTCGACTGCACCGGTTCGTTTCAGGACGGTAAGTGTAGTTTGTGCAAGGCGGAGGGGGATTTTTGCACATTTGGCAAGGTCTTTTGAGGTGAATGTTTCCGGGAGATTATGAGGCAGCAGCAGGGCATAGTCCTTGCCACCGCCTATATAGAGTTCATCATGGAGTGCGACAGGTATGCGGTCGTAGCGTGATGAGCCTTTTTTTCTTGTCTCGTTCCAGCCGTTTAAAAGTCGGTATTCCTCCATATCAACAAGGACAAGACAGATGTGCAGATTAGGGTTTGACAAAAACATACTTATCTTATACAGCTCTATAAAAGCATCAAAAAAAGTTCCGGTTTTAGGTGATTTACGCTTTTTAGAGACTTCTCCCGTGTCCTCGTCTATCCAGTAAAGCCACTTGTTGTGTGGGATGGGATAGACAATGGTAACAGGATATTTTTCTAAAAAAACACTGAGTTTCTTACGCATTGCATTGAAACTTCTTGTCTGTATCTCTATAATCTCATCATCACGCAAAATATCCGCAACAAAGCGGCTAACTTTTATCTCCTGATGTGAAATGTCAGGCTCATAAAAGTTTTTAAGGACTGCGTGCATTGTTTTTTCTTTTAGAGTGCCGATACCGTTTGTTTCACGCTCTTTGGCAACAATTTTTTGGCAGGCATCGGCGAAAAGTTTCTGGTCGTATGTAGTGATTGACATAGGGCGGCTCCTAGGGGTGTTAAGGTGTAATATTTTTTGAAAATCTTTAATTCACAAATTTAACTGAATAATAATATATATAATCATTGTCAGTCTCGTCAAGTCCATCAATACTATTCTTTGTGATGTGCTGCATAGCATATGTATATTTTACTGTTTTCTGCAAACAATAACCATTGTTCATAGTCAGGCGGATATTTGCAATTCGCTTTTCTGCTTGTTTAATAGTGTTAAAAATCAGATATATTGAAAAATATATTGAAGTTGCTTGCAAATATCGCAAATGCGAACAGTAACAAATCGGAGGCAGTCGGAAATGAATAGTGGTACGCAGCAAAACAGTACAGATAATACAAAACAAAAAAGCTCCATTATTTTTGGAAGTGATTTCAAAATGCGTCAGCAGGAGATAAGCAATCTTTTTAAACTTGATGAAAATTTTGATCTGCTTCACCGTGAGGTCCGGATTGGAGGCAGGAAAGTTTCTGTATATTCAGTGGATGGATTTCTACCCGGAGATACTATAGAAAAACTTATGCAGTTTTTTTATTCGATTAAAGAGGAGGATATGCCAGAGGATTTAGCAGGTTTTATAAGTAAAAGTACACCGTTCGTCGATATTATGGAGATTGATGAAGAACAGGATTTTATAGATAATTTCCTTGCAGGACTCACCTGTATGATGATAGAGGGGTACGAAGGGATTCTTGCTCTCGATCTTAGGGAATATCCGGGACGAAGTGTGGAAGAACCTGAAAAGGATAAGGTTTTAAGGGGGTCAAGGGATGGATTTATCGAGGCACTTATACCGAATATGGCACTTATCAGGAGACGAATAAGAGATAAAAACCTTATGTTTAAATTTGCGAGAGTAGGCAGAAGTTCAAGGACGGATATTGCTGTCGGATATATGTACGGCAGGGTAAATGAAAAAGATGTAAAAAAAGTCATGGACAGCATAAATTCAATGGATGTTGATGCACTTACAATGAATCAGGAAAGCCTTGCGGAGATGCTTTTTCCGGGAAAATGGATAAATCCGTTTCCAAAGTACAAATATACGGAAAGACCTGACACGGCGGCGGCAAGTATGCTGGAGGGAAGTATTGTAATACTTGTCGATAACTCACCTGCCGTTATGATACTGCCTACATCATTGTTCGGTATAATCGAAGATGCAAATGATTATTATTTTCCTCCTGTAACGGGAACATACTTAAGGATTACAAGAATGGTGACAAATATACTTGCCGTTTTTATCACACCTGTTTTCCTGCTCCTTATCGAAAATCCGGAGTGGGTGCCGAAGCCGCTTGAATTTATATTAATCCGTGATGATATAAATGTGGCACCTGTATTTCAGTTCCTTATACTTGAATTTGCAATAGACGGATTGAAAATGGCAGCGGTCAACACCCCAAATATGCTCACAACACCACTTAGTATCGTTGCCGGTATCGTATTTGGTGATTATACGGTAGACTCAGGATGGTTTAATCCGGAAATAATGCTCTACATGGCATTTGTTGCGGTGGCAAATTATACGCAGAGCAATATGGAACTCACCTATGCAGTCAAATTTCATAGAGTGATACTGCTGATATTGACAAGTATATTTGGTGTATATGGATTTATAGCAGGAACGGTATTTCTTATAGCATCACTTCTTATGACACATACACTATTAGGAGAGGGATATCTCTATCCGCTGATACCGTTCAATGCAAAATGTCTTGCAAGAAGATTTTTTAGAATGAGCCTGCCGGCATATGAAAAGACGCACAAAAGGGGATAAGAGGGAACGTCAATCTATGGCAGAACTGTTACAAAATAATAAAAAAATATAAAACATTTATTGATTTTTTATGACCTCTGTACTATAATAACTCGGTATGCGAATAGTGTTATATTCTAATAAGTAGAAACAGTGTTATTTTACACAGGAGGCGTAAGAGTATGAAAACAGTAAAAAACAGCTTTTTGGCTATTGTATCAATGCTTCTTCTTGCGGCTGCCGTCAATCCGGCTGTGTCATTTGCAGCAGAAAAGGGAGCTGAGCAGGAGCTTGGAAACAGTCTGTCGCTTGCGTATTGTATTCCGTTTGTCGGAATGCTTCTTTGTATAGCGATATGCCCGTTAGTTATCGGGGAGTTATGGGAAAAATATAAAGCAGTAGCAGTAATCTTTTGGTCACTTGCGTTTTTGATACCATTTGCCATAGGTTATGGCGGAAGTAAAACATTTGAAGAATTTCTCGAAGTTATTTTTGGAGATTATATTACATTTATAGTGTTGTTGTTTGGTCTGTTCTGCGTGGCAGGAAATATAGCACTTGAGGGCGATCTTGTAGGTACACCTAAAGTAAATATTTTGATGCTTCTTATCGGTACGCTTTTGTCGAGCTGGATTGGTACGACAGGAGCAAGTATGCTTATGATAAGACCTATAATCAGAGCAAATAAATGGCGTAAAAGAAAAGTACAGATAATAGTATTCTTTATTTTCCTTGTATCAAATATCGGAGGATGCCTTACACCGGTCGGTGACCCACCGCTTTTGATGGGATTTATGAATGGTGTTGATTTCTTCTGGAGTTTGCACCTCATTCCGATATTGTTATTAAATATTGTACTTCTTTTAGCACTATTTTTTGTAGTTGATACAAATGCATATAAGAAAGATATTGCTGACGGTCTTAAACCGGAAGTACTTGAAAATAAAACACCTATCCGTCTTTCGGGTGCAAAGAATATAATTTTCCTTGCAATGATAGTTGGAGCCGTTATATTGAGCGGAGTTCTTCCGCAGATAAGTCCATTCTTTGCAAAGAATATTCATATATACGGTGAGGTAGAGTTTGGATATGCATCACTCCTCGAAGTTATCATAATACTTGCCGCAGCTTTGCTTTCTTACAAGACTACGGACAAGGGTATCAGGGAGGATAACCATTTTACATGGGATGCCATCGAGGAAGTTGCAATTCTTTTCATCGGTATATTTATTACAATGATACCTACACTTCTTATTCTTGAAGTAAAGGGCGGGGAACTAGGAGTGACAAAGCCGTGGCAGTTCTTCTGGATAACAGGATTTTTGTCAAGTTTTCTTGATAATACACCGACTTACCTTGTGTTCTTCAAGACAGCACTTTCACTTGGATTTAAAGACGGAATACAGGTTACGGGAGGATTTGTTCCAAAAATACTTCTTATGGCGATTTCGTCAGGTGCAGTATTCATGGGAGCAAACACATATATCGGAAATGCACCGAACTTTATGGTTCGCTCGATTGCCGAGGAAAACGGTATCAAGATGCCATCATTCTTCGGATATATGCTTTGGTCAATAAGCTGTCTTATTCCGGTATTTTTGATAGACATGATTGTGTTCTATTTATAATATTTTAAAAATTGTATTTTAGTAAAAAATCCGCTATACTAAGCATAATGTTGGTATGGTGGATTTTTTTGACAGCTTTTGCTGCAGACAGAATTTAAGGTGAAATCTGCTTTTGACAGAAGATTTTTATATGTGAATAATGTTTATTTGATAGAAAAATATAATAAACTTTAACAGGTTTATTAAGAGTTTTAAATGAAACGCTATCATGTGCAAAAAAACAGCACGGAAAAGAGGATATATGATTTTTGATACACACGCTCATTATGATGATGAGAGCTTTGATGAGGACAGGGAAGAATTGCTTTTTTCATTAAAAAATAAAGGAGTTGGGACAGTTGTAAATGTTGGGGCAAGTGTTGCATCGACAAAAAAGACATTTGAGATAGTTAAGAAATATGATTTTATGTACGGTGCGGTTGGTATCCATCCGGAGGATGTAGAGAGACTTGACGAGAGCCATATGGAGTGGCTTAAAAGTCTTGCGGCTGATGAAAAAATCGTGGCGATAGGCGAGATAGGACTTGATTATCACTATGACGAGCCGGAACGGGAAGTTCAGAAGAAATGGTTTGCAAGACAGCTTGACCTTGCCTATGAACTTGATATGCCGATTATTATTCACAGCAGGGATGCGGCAGCAGATACACTCGATATAATGAAAGAACATCACGGGGACGAGCTTAACGGAGTTATCCATTGTTTTTCTTACAGTCCGGAGATGGCACAGATTTATCTTGATATGGGATATTATCTTGGAATTGGCGGAGTAGTTACATTTAAAAACAGCAAAAAACTCAAAGAAGTAGTGAAAATGACACCACTTGAGCGTATTGTGCTTGAAACAGATTGCCCATATCTGACCCCTGAACCTCATCGTGGAAAGAGGAATGACTCATCGTATCTTAAGTATGTGGTGGAATGTATTTCCAAACTTAAGGGGATTTCGGCTGAGAAAATCATAAAAACTACTTGCGAAAATGCGGTGAAGATGTACCGGATAAAATAATTAGTGTGTAACAGCACGGAAATGAGGAAATATGGCAACACTTGGAATACCACAAAATACAATAGAAATATTACAGAAATACAATTTCAGATTTCAGAAGAAATTTGGTCAGAACTTTCTTATAGACACTCATGTTTTAGAGAGGATAATAAGCGAGGCAGGGATAACAAAAGATGATTTTGTACTTGAAATAGGACCCGGAATAGGTACGATGACGCAATATCTGTGTGAGAATGCAAGAGAAGTCATGGCGGTTGAGATAGATGACAATCTTATACCTATACTTGCAGATACATTGTCTGCTTATGACAATGTCACGGTTGTAAATGAGGATATACTTAAACTTGACATTGCAAAAGTGGCAAAGGAGCATAACGGCGGCAGACCGATAAAGGTTGTTGCAAATCTTCCATATTATATAACAACACCTATCATAATGGGATTATTTGAAAGTCATGTGCCGCTTGAAAGCATAACGGTCATGGTGCAAAAAGAGGTCGCAGACAGGATGCAGTCAGGACCGGGAACAAAAGATTATGGTGCATTGTCGCTTGCCGTACAGTTTTATTCAAAAGCGGAGATAGTCGCTAATGTTCCGGCAAATTGTTTTATGCCGCGTCCAAATGTCGGCTCTGCGGTTATAAGGCTTACCTGCCATGCGGAAAGACCGGTTGATGTAAAAGACGAAGCATTTATGTTTAAAATAATAAGAGCATCATTTAATCAGAGAAGAAAAACACTTCAGAACGGATTAAATAATGCTTCAAATCTAAGTGTAAATAAAGAACAGGTTGTCACAGCATTAGAAAAAATAGGACTTCCTGCAACGGTCAGAGGAGAGGCATTAAGTCTTGAACAGTTCGCCGAGCTTAGCAATCTGTTGAAAGCTTAGTCTGCCTGAAAGGTCTGATATAAACAATCGTGTAATAAAAAGCAAATAATACACAACCGCCGACAAGGTCTAAAAATGAGTGCTGTTTAAGTGTCAGCGTTGATATGCAGATAAGAATACAAAGTATAAGCGATGAAAGTCTGATGATTTTAATCGCTTTTCTTTTTTTGTCGTTCTTAACAATATTAACATCATCGACATTTCTAAAATAATAGCTGCGGCTTATGCCAAAATGGATTGCAATCGAGTTGAACACATGGATGCTTGGAAAAACATTTGTATCCGTGTCGGTTCGGTAAAGTATGTCAATGATAGTAGTAAAAATATTGCTGTGGTCAAAGGTTTTAGGCCGCATTGTCTGCTGATTTGGAAAAATCGTATAAATGAGAAGTGAAGTCGTCATTCCTAGCAGCAGCACGGCACAACACCTATAAAAATCGTCGAGGTGCTTTGTCTGAAAGAAAAGATATACTAAACTGACTGCGACATATAAAAACCATAAAAGATAAGGAATTATAAAAACTTCACAAAATGGTATATAATCATCAATCTTGCAATGAATGTCGGTGAAATGCACATTGGTTCTCTTCTCGAGACTTGTAAACCATAAAAGATAAATCGGCATATATAAAATAATAATTGCGTGTTTGTATTTGAAAAGAAATTCTTTTAATCTAGTCATAAAAAACCTCGTTCTGCTGTTTTTGTGTAAATATAGTTATGTCAAAGCAAATGTTGTTGAGAATAAAAATACCGTTGCGTTATTGCTGTGGGACATATTATCGTGTAAAACTTGCTGCATTTGCTGTGTGTAGGTGTCAGACAACAAATGTAATGAATAGTTTAGCATAAAATTTGGGATTAAACAATCCTGATATAAGGGATAAATGGATTTAAATTTTAGGTATTAATATTAAAATTAATTTAGTTGCGTTTGTAGTGTATCTTTAATATAATTGTATCAAAGAATATGAGTATAAGGTATATAAGAGGTGATATGCAAAAAGATAAGAGGGGGAATGAAAAGTTGAATACAGAAATAAAAAATGTGCTGAGTGCAGCAGATGATAAGGCACAATATGATGCGTATGCAAAGAAGCTGATTGCACAAAAGAGTATATTAGCAAATATATTAGTAAAAACTGTTGGTGCATTTAAAGGTATGAATCCGAAAGATGTTGTAAAGTATATTGAAGGAGAACCTGAAATAGGAGTAGTGCCTATTGAACCCGGTATGACAAATGCAGAATATGTATCAGGTGAGAAGATAAAGGGATTTAATACAGAAGATATTGAAATAAATGAGGGAATGATAAGGTTTGATATTATATTTTATGTAAGAATGCCGCTGCCGGATAAGTCCAAAAACAATTTGTCGAAGATTATAATAAATGTAGAATGTCAAAAAGATGAGCCGTCAGCATATGAAATATTAAATAGGGCAATCTTTTATGTGAGCAGATTGATATCATCACAAAAAGAAAGAGATTTTGTGAATTCAAATTATGATGATATAAATCAGGTGTTTAGCATATGGATATGTATGAATATGAAGTACAATAGTATGTCGCATATACATCTTGCAAAAGATGAGATTTTAGAGCCATATGATTGGAAGGGGAATCTTGATCTGATAAACATTGTGTTGATAGGTATAACCAATACATTGCCGGAATATGAAGAAAAATATGAATTACATCGTTTGATATGTACATTACTATCAAATGAACTGCCAGAGGCACAGAAATTTGATATTCTTGAAAAAGAATATAATATTCCGGTTGATACAAAATTAAGAGAGGATGTGAGTGTGATGTGTAATTTAAGTTTAGGAATAGAAGAAAGAGCAGAGGCGAGAGGAGAAGCGAGGGGAGAAGCCAGAGGAATGAAAAGAACCAATGAAACGATTATTATAAATATGTATAAAAATAAGTTTACATTGGAACAGATTTCACTTGCAACGCAGAAAAGTGTTGAGGAGATTGAGCATATTATAGAAGAAAATTGCGTGACAATGTAGCAAACTGTTATGTGTTTGTTTGTGTTAAAATGTTTTTTGATATCAGTATAGTAATATTTGGAAAAATATAAATGGAAAAAGCATCTTTTCTTTGTGTTGACATGATATTTATCAAGCTGAAGAGATGTTTTTGTTTGTATATATAGGGGTAAGTTGGAATATAAGTTGATGTAATTTGCATTAAATAAAAAGGAGCGGCAGAAATGATTGACATATATACAATAAAAAAAGACTCTAAAGACTGGATCATATACAATGATTTATACTTTAATTTGAATACAGCCAATGAGGAGATGACAGAAAAAGACATTGCTATCATAAAGCGGGCAGATGATGCTATATTAACACAGGATAAGCATATTCAGACAAAGTATGGTCTGGGAACAATCAGAAATTTATCATCAGGCTGTAAAACATTGTTAAATATTATAAAATATCCTGAAAAGGTGGTGTGTGTAGAGGAATGTGGACCTAATATATTAAAGATGATATTTCAGATGGATAATATTAAAATATATATGTCAAGACCGGGTTTTACAGATATTCCCAAGGATGCAAAGCTTAGATTTAATGATTGCGAGATTGTAACGGGAAATATAGGGTATAATGCATGGTGGAGCAAGGAATATGAGAGGAGAGAAAAAGATGATATATAAAAATATTTCATTTAAGGCAACTCCGTTTTCATATGAGTTGGTTTTTGATGATAGGATAACACTTGTTGGTGGAGATAGTGGAACAGGATTGCATTTTTGGCAGTTAGTAAATGAAATCTGTTTTGATGGCAATCGTGAGGAGAGGAAGAGAAGATAGAATCAGGTGGTTGCATAAATGAGCAACCACCTGTTGAAAAGATTGTTTTCAATATTTATTCGACTTCTTCCAGTCAATATTTTCCCTAATGTACTTAAAAGTTGCTTCTTCGCCCTCATCAGCAAGCAGAGTCAGCAGTTTTTCGAGCAATTCCCGTGTGTCAGGATGCATTACATAATAATCTTTATTTTTGTTATAGTAAGCCAATGGGAAAGAGTCATTGTAGGTGTCACGATTATAGTTTTTGCTTGCGGAAATCCGGTCACAGAACATTTCGAGTACATATCTTGTAGGCATAGGCATACCAACAAGTCCGTCTCTTGGATTTATCGCAAAATCTATCCAGTATTCAAAATGATGTTTGTTGCGTCCTTTGTGGTGAAGCCATGCTGAAGAATATTTTTTATCTTCTTTTTCAGCAAAGTTTGGGCTTCTTTTGCCACCCTGATAATATTTTACACCTGCAAAAAATTCTATCGGATTATATTTAGACCAGTCGTGCATAATTCCCTGCTTGTAAAGACCTGCTTTAAAGCAGTAATGTCTTACAAGATTTTTGTGGTGTAGAATTGTACTGAGATGACCGTAAAAATTTTTTAAGTAGTTCATAATGTGCCTCGTTTCTGGTATATGTATATTGCATAACCTTTTTGCATACGATATAATGTGGCATAGGCAAAAAAGATATGATTTATTCATTTAAACACCTATGCCTGTTATTAGGTATAGGTGGGACAACTAACTAGACAAGTATATCATAATCTCTCATGAATTTCCATATTCCCTCCTCCAGACCTTAGGTGTCATTCCTTTCCAATGCTTAAACGAGCGTATCAGATGGCTGCAATCTGAAAAACCGGTTTCTTGGCTTATATAATTTAAGTCAAGGTCGGTATATATAAGCAGGTCTGCTACACGATTAAGCCGTATAAATTCTATATATTCCTTACATGACTGGTTGTAAAGCTGCTTGAATGAACGGGCAAAGTTTGAGTAACTCATATTACACATTTTGGCTAGTTCTTTTACTTGAAGCTGCTCATTGTAATGTCGGTCAATATATTCCGTGATGTTGTCAAATGGATTGTCAGGGGCTGCTGCACAGAGTATTTTCTCGTCTACAGCTATGCCTTTTGATATCCATATACGGCTCAGATATGTAAGGAGTTTTGCGATATTTGTGCCGATGAGTGTATCGTATCCATATTGTCTTGTTTTTATTTCTTCGATGCATTGTTCAAAGAGTTCGTAAATCTGATAGTTTTTTAAAACCTCTTTTGAAAAAAATATATTTTCAGGATTTTGTTCATAAGCAACATTCATCATATTTAAAAATCTTGATTTGTAGTTGCCTGATATATGAAGAAAGTTAAGGTCAAATTTTAATACCTGATAGCGTATATTACAGTTTTTCGATAATATTGTTTTGTCGGGAACAGGCTGGATAGAACCGTGTTTTTTGTCAACCTTAGGATGTATTTCATCGGTTGAAAGCGGACTTAAACAGGCTTTTTTACTTAAAGAAAGACCTTTTTTGGCGATGGAAATATTATTGTTTGACACATATTCATTGCCAGAAAGACTGTTTGCAAATAAATTACCGGAAGTTAAAATATCTGTGTCAGTTGTTGGGGTACTGGCTTCGGTGCACGCAGATATGGCTTCGACCGGGGTTTCATAAATTGAATGTATATGTTTCGGATAGAAGATAATAATGTCGCCCGGAGTAAGATTATAAACATTTTCATTGCAGGTAACTTCTACATTTCCGTTTAATATATGGATAATTTCAAAAAAATAGTGCCAGTGTGGGAGGATTGGGAAGTTGTCCGGTATCGAGGTGTGCAAAAATGCCTCTATAGGTGAGTTAAGTCCATCGCAGTATTCATAAAGATTTTTAATGTTTTTTTCCATAGTGGTTCTCCGTTCTTTGGTGTTATGCAGTTTTATCAAAAGTGATATGATGTTGGGGAAAATATGCTTTACCCAAACTGCTGTCACGAATTGTTATATTTCTATATGTTGTTGCTCCGTGCATCATAATACTAAAAATAATGAGGTGTGAAAATGTTAGTTTGCACTGATTTTGTTTGCAGATATTATATAACATATAAACGATTTTTTCAATAATATAAGTTTGTGATAAAGATAGCAAAAAATAAAGCAAAATAGTATCTTTGCGGCTTGAAATAGTATTATATTATTTTGATATATGATAGGTTTATACAATTTTTTTATATGTTTATTATATTATCTATATGTCTGCTGTGCTATACTGTAGAAACTTTCGTAAGTTATTGTTTACCGGCAAACTTGATATTAGATATAAAGCTATGTGCAAATGACAGAGTTGGCAATACACTAGTGTACTGGCATGTTGTTATTTAGCTAAATATGAATAGGTCAGCACACTAGGTGTAAACATTAACAATTACGAAAAACAGAAGAAAAAGAGTACATGAACAGAAAAAGGAGGACAAGAAAAATGACACCGATGAAATGGTTTTATTCGTTTCTGAAGAAATACCGCTGGCGTATGTTTTGGGGCATTGTGCTGACTACTATTGTTGCGGCTTGTGCTTTGGTGAGTCCGTATGTTTCAAAACTTATCGTTGACAGAGTTATTCAGCATGAACAGTACGGTATGCTTAAAAATCTTATTATCGTGCTTATTGTTACTATTATAATAAGAGGAATATGCAGATTTTTTTCGCAGGTGCTTTTTGAGACGAGTTCGCAGAATGTTCTTTACAGTATGCGTGACACTGTTTACAGAAAACTTCTTCAGGAGGATTTTGCTTTTTACAACAAGAACAGAACAGGTGACCTGATGAGCCGCCAGACCGGTGATATGGATGCTATCAGACATTTTGTTGCGTATGTAATATATGTTACATATGAATATGTCTTGTATTTTGTGATAGCTCTTATCATGATTTTTGCGACAAATCTGAAAATGGCTCTCTGCATGGTGCTCGTGCTCCCGCTTACGGCACTTACCACATATTTTCAGGCAAAGAGTGTTAAGCCTGCTTTTAGAAACTGCCGTAATGCGTTTTCAAGTCTTAATACTTTTGTTCAGGAAAATGTAAGTGGAAACAGGGTTGTTAAGGCTTTTGCAAAAGAAGATTATGAGATGGAAAAGTTTGCCGTTGAGAATGATAAGTACAGGGATTCTGAGCTTGGCGCGGCAAATGTTTGGAAAAAATATGTGCCGCTGTTTGAACTTTTCTCAAATATTCTTACATTGGTACTTATGCTTGTCGGCGGTATTATGGTTGTGAACGGTCAGATGACAATGGGTGACCTTGTTGCAGTGAATGGTTATCTCTGGATGCTCACAATGCCGCTTCGTATGGCGGGCTGGCTTATCAATGATATGCAGAGATTTACGACTTCTGTTGAAAAAATCTACAATACATATATCGCTGAGCCGGATGTTAAGAAGCCGCTTAATCCTATACACCGCAAGAAACTTGATGGAAATGTCAAATTTGAGCATGTTTCGTATCAGGCAGATGATGAGGACATTCTTCACGATATAAATTTTGATGTTAAGAAAGGTGAAACTGTCGGAATAATAGGAACTACAGGTGCAGGAAAGTCTACGGTGATGAACCTTTTGTGCCGTTTCTTTGATGCGACAGAGGGAAGTGTCTATGTTGATGGTGTAAATGTTAAAGACATGGATATGTATGAACTCAGGGAAAATATCGGTATTGCAATGCAGGATGTATTTCTCTTTTCAGATACAATCGAGGGAAATATCGCATACGGAAGACCGGATTGCAGCTTTGAGGATGTAAAGCGTGTTGCAAAGATGGCGGATGCAAATTTATTTATTAAAAATCTTCCTGACGGATACGACACTATCGTAGGTGAGCGTGGAGTAGGTCTTTCAGGCGGTCAGAAGCAGAGAATTTCGCTTGCAAGAGCATTACTTAAAGATCCGTCAATCCTTATTCTTGACGATACAACATCGGCTGTTGATATGGAAACGGAGAGTTATATTCAGAGACAGCTTGAAAATATAAATCATGCCTGCACGACATTTATAATCGCATACAGAATTTCTTCTATTAAAGATGCGGATAAGATACTCGTGCTTGACCAGGGCAGGATTATTGAGCAGGGAACACATGAGGAGCTTGTTGCAAAAAACGGATATTATGCGACGGTTTATTACCACCAGTATCCAATGGCAGCTAAAATGAGAGAACAGGGGGTGAAATAGATGGCTAGAAATAAATACGATGTTGACGAAGTAGTAGAGCAGAAATTTGATATTAAGCAGCTTAAAAGACTTGTTGATTATATCAGGCCTTATAAAGGAAAAATGCTTTTTGTGCTTGTGCTTATGCTTTCCTCATCGGGACTTGGAATGTTTCTTCCGAAGTTTTTGCAGATTGAAATGGATAAGTATATACCTGATAAAGATATAAAATCAATCGTGATGCTCACGGCACTTGCCGGTGTTATCGTTCTCTATTCGGTAATAAGCACAAGGATAAAGATAGATGTGACAACTAAAGTCGGTCAGGACATAATACATACAATAAGAGAAGATATTTTTAAACATCTTCAGGAACTTCCTTTTAGTTATTATGATGAAAGACCGCACGGAAAAATTCAGGTAAGGGTAGTAAATTATGTAAACAACCTTAGTGACCTTCTTTCAAACGGTATTATAAATACGATAACCGACCTTTGCAATCTTATATTTATATTGATATTTATGTTTGCAATGAGTCCTAAACTTACACTTATATGTCTCTGCGGACTTCCTGTGCTTGTCATATATGTAGTGTTTTTGAAACGGAGACAGAGCCATGCATGGCAGGTTCAGAGCAACAAGCAGTCAAACTTAAATGCTTACATAGCAGAGAGTATTAACGGAATCAGGGTTACACAGGCTTTTGTAAGAGAAGAAAAAAACATGGACATATTTAATGACCTCAGTATGTCATACAGAAATGCATGGCTTAAGGCGGTATATTATAACTTTGCTATGGGTCCTATGGTTGACCTTATATCAACGATAACAACATCATTTATATATGTAGTTGGTGTTTCGTGTATTATAAACGGCGGACAGTCAGGAGTTACAGTCGGTGTACTTATCGCATTTACGGCTTATATAAGCAGATTTTGGGCACCTATAAATACTATCGCAAGTTTTTATAACAGTCTTTTAACTGCAATCTCATATCTTGAAAGAATATTTGAGACAATAGATGAGCCGGTGGAAGTTAAGGATGCACCTGACGCAACGGATATGCCTCCGATAAAAGGTGATGTATCATTTGAAAATGTAAAATTTAGCTATGAGGATGGAGTACCTATTCTTAAAGATGTAAGTTTTGATGTGAAACAGGGACAGACGATAGCGATAGTCGGACCAACGGGAGCAGGAAAGACAACAATCGTAAATCTTTTGAGCCGTTTTTACAATGTTGACAGCGGAAAAGTTCTTATAGATGGAATTGACATATCAAAGGTAAAAATACATTCGCTCAGAACACAGATGGGTGTGATGATGCAGGACAGTTTTATATTTTCAGGAACTATTATGGATAACATCAGATACGGAAATAAGACTGCAACGGATGAAGAAGTAATAAAGGCGGCAAAGACGGTATGTGCACATGACTTTATTATGGAGATGGAAGACGGTTATAATACTCAGGTAAATGAGAGAGGAAGCAGACTCTCAGTCGGACAGAGACAGCTTATCTCATTTGCGAGGGCATTGCTTGAAGACCCCGCAATCCTTATACTTGACGAAGCTACTTCAAGTATTGATACGGAAACGGAAATCGTACTTCAGGAAGGTCTTAACAATCTTCTTAAAGGAAGAACTTCATTTATCATAGCACACAGACTTTCCACTATAAAAAATGCCGACACTATCATGTATATAGATAAGGGCGGCATCGTGGAGGCTGGAAGTCATGATGAACTTCTTGAAAATAAAGGGGCTTATTATGAGCTTTATATGTCGCAATATATGTAACAGTTAAGTAGTAGGAATAACGGAAAACAGGGGCTATATATGTTCTTAGGTGGCACGCTTGCGCTATACAAACATGCAGCGGTACTAATGCACCAAAATACGGTGCATAAGTGCCGGCGAGTTTGAAAATGCCACTTGCTAAACATTATAGCCCCTGTTTTCCTGTTTATTGGAGAAATGAACAAAAAATGACATGGCAGCGGTTGGCAGGTTTATGAATGTAGGAAATGGAAAGATGAACTGTTACATTATCAGTTGGATTGATTTTGGGGAATATACGATTGAAAGGGGTTATTTTGTTGCATATAGTTAAATGTAATGTTATCATGAGAATAATATAGAATTGATTGGGGAGAGGAGCTGGGGAATGGAAAAGGATTTATTATTCTATAATGAATATGAGCAGTTTTATTTAATGGCGAGGAAGTCTGAAGTATTTCGTTTGTTTTGTGAGAAAGCATTTGGAATGGATTTTTCACAAGACGGATTTAGTGATATTAGTCAGACCGATAGAATTTTACAATATATTCCCAAAAATGAGAAAGCATATATTCTTGATATTGGCTGCGGAAATGGAAAGATGTTAGGTTATCTGCAGGAAAAGACAAATTGTTTTATACATGGATTTGATTATTCAAAAAATGCTATCGAAACTGCTAAAGAATTATTTAGTATTGATAGTGAATTTATACAGGGCTGTATAGGCGAGGTGGATTATTCAGAAGAAATGTTTGATGTTATCATTTCAATGGATACCATGTATTTTGCACCTGATATGTCTGATTTTGTAGACCAGATTATGAAGTGGTTAAAAAAGGATGGAGTTTTCTTTGTTTGTTATCAGGAGGGGGATGTAATGCCAAAGACAGAAAATGTGAATACAACAGTTTTTGCCAAGACTTTGCTTGATAAAAAAATAGATTTTGACAGCATTGATATTACAAGGGAAACTTATGACATGCTTTTACACAAGAGAGTTATTGCTAATTTATTTGAGAAAGAATTTGCAGAAGAAGGTAATATTGACTGGTTTAATATGCTTATTGGTCAAACTGAGTATGCAAACAGACCGTATGAGGAATTTGCAAAAGTAATGTCAAGATATATTTATATTGTAAGGAAAGAGAGGAGATGTTAGGTATGTTTTTGGAATCTGATGCAATGTTTGACACATCATTTGATATTTTGGTCGTGCTGTTTTTTGTGTGCTTTTTTGGAGTGATAGGCTATGTCGTGGTGAAAGTTGTAGTGCAATGGAATAGAAATAATCACTCCCCTTTAATAAATGTTCCTGCGACAGTGATTGCAAAGAGGGCAGATGTTTCAAGTCGCAGGTATGCAAATGCAAATGATTTTTCGGGAGCGCATGGTTACAGAACAACTTCATCTACAGATTATTACATAACATTTCAGACAAAAAGCGGTGAGAGAATAGAGTTTTCTGTTGAAGATTCAGAGTATGGTCTTTTGATTGAAGGAGATGAGGGTGTATTAAGTTATCAGGGGACAAGGTATCTTGGGTTTAAGAGAGTTTAGTGGATTGTAAAGGAGATAAAGAAGATGACAGAATGGGAAAAATATCCGGTTTTTAAATAATATTAAGAATGGGGAAAGTTTTTATGAATAGTGGATTTGAGTACGCAGGTAATTCTATTGAAATAATAAATTACAGATATAACAGTGAGGATGCTGTAAGTGGTAATCCATATAATTGTTCATTTCAGATAAAAATTGTTTCGGGGAATTTTTCGGGACTGGCTGATTATGAATGTGACCGCAGTAAGTGGGAACAGTTTGTCAGGCAAATGGAACTGTTTTATCAATTCAAGTGTGATAAATTAGAATTTAAAGATATAAGTTATGGGAGCAAAATATCTTTTGAAATGGATGCTTGCGGTCATTTTGCTGTAAAAGGGAAAATATATGGCGTCCATATGACACATTCTTTGGAATTTGAATTTGATGCAGACCAGACGGTATTGCCTGAGTTTATAAATGGGTTAAAAAAATTGTAATACAATGGCGTGTGATTTTGGAAAGGTGGTACTGTTATAATGAAGATAGACATTATAGGTTCGGTGGCAAGTGGAAAAACAACACTGGCAGGAAAAATATCACAGAAATATAATGTGCCGCATTATGAAAAGGACAATATTGTCTGGGACAGAACTCCGGATGGAGATAGAAAACGAACACCTGATGAGCGGGATTTATATTTTAATAAAATCATCAGTAAGGATGAATGGATCGTAGAAGGAACACCAAGGAAATGCCTTAAAGAAAGCTTTGAAATTTGTGATTATATTATTGTTTTGGACGAAAAAACTTCTGTAAGATTGTTTCGGGTATTCAAACGGTGGATAAAACAAAGAATAGGGAAAGAACACTATAATACAAAGCCGACTTTGAATTTTTTGAGGTATAATATTAAGTGGGTGTTGGAATTTGATGATATGAAAAAGGATTTGTTTAAGGAGTTAAATTCTTATGGCGAAAAGGTGAAAATATTTCGCAATTCTGATGAGGCATGGGAGTTTATTTCAAGAAAATATTAAAAGATTATGGAGGTTTGGTTATGGCGGTGATGACGGTTTATCATGGTGGGTATATGCCGGTGGAGCATCTTGAAATCCGTAAAGGAAGAAATACAAAGGATTTTGGTACGGGATTTTATTGCACTGTGATAAAGGAACAGGCACAGAGATGGGCAAAAAGATATGATTTGGCGGATGTTTATCACAGCGATAATATCGAACAGGTAAGTGATGATTTTATTCGGGAGGCTGATATTAAACAGGGTAATTTCGACAATGTCGGTGAATGTGAATATGCTATTCCGTCTCACTGGGATATAGGAAAAGTCTATAAGCGGCTGATAAAGAGTGTAGCAAGTGAAAAAAATATCAGTGTTGTAGATGCACTTATGGAGGTTTATCATTCTTTTATAAGTGACAAGATAGACGATTATAACAGCAGCGTATATTATGAAAATCCATCATACATTTTTGAGTGCTTTATGCAGGATAAAATATTGTGATATGCCAGTACACTAGTACAACGAATAATTACTAATTGATACATTTTTACATTAAAAATCAAAACAGAAATTCTGAAATATAATCAAAGATAAAAATCAGCATTAGTAATTGAAAACAGTACATGAAAAAGTAAATGAAAATTTGTGTCATAAGGAGTATAATAGTAAAGTGATGGTGAAACTGATTATAGGTTGTGAATTTTTGTGCAACATATACAATATCAACACAAGGCACGCTCTCGCTGCCCGACACTCGTATCGGTACATAAAGCTGCAAAAGACGCAACTTAAGTACCGACGGTGTCAGAAGCACCTTGCTTATGATATGTAAAGTTGCACAAAAAAATATAGCCTGCCTAGAGTTTCGCAATTAACTATGTAGTGTATTACTGATTTTTAGCTAAATAGCAATGATACATAAGCTATTGTTAGTAATAATATACACAAAATGGGGATATAAGGCAAGGTGGTTGTGGTGCCGAATTATTTTCGCAGTGGCATAATCTATTCTTTGGGTGCTTTCTTGGCAGGCAACATAGAAATATATGTTTGCTTAATTATTTTTATGCCTGCTTTTATCTATCAGCATTTGCTTATAAAACAGATACTGTCTTATTATAATAAGGAATATAAGGATAAGTTGAATTGATGGGAAAGCATAAAAAACTTGACTCGAACATATGTTTGTGGCATGATTTTAGGTAGGAAAGTAAATTTATTTAAAAATGATGATATGGCTGAGTTTGTTTTTGAGTGTAGTATGTTTGTTATAATGAACAGATATAATGATTCTTACATACTTCCGGAAAAAATCTATTATAGTATTATTGTCAAAGATTATGCTCAATTTTTGGCAGATGCAGGAGCAGCAATAAGCCTATTATCAAATAATGTTATTTTTCGATTAAGAAATTATTTTGAAGAATTAAAAAGGAAAGGAGCAATATTTATGACAGGAAGAGTGATAAGGTTAGATCAACTGTTGGACAAGTTGGAGAAGGAACAAATAACGGAAGAGGAAAGGAAAGAACTAATAATGTTAGCGGACAACATGACAGAGGAAGAATATCTGGGGGAAATGCCGTCCGAAGAAGAAGTTTTGGGATTTCCGACGGAAGCGGAGATAATAAGCGAGGAAGGTCAGTATGCAAAGATACTGATGGAGTACATATACGAGAACGATATAGAAATGTACACGATGCTTATGGGATTGAACAAAATGAAAGGCTTCGTGCATCAGAGGGTAGATGAATTTCTAACGGAAATGTTCAAGCTGGAGGATTTGTACACGAACCAACACAAGACGGAGAATATGCCATTTCCGAAGTATCTTAGCCTTTGTTATCAGGCGAGCAGTTACGCACGGGAGAAAGCAATGCCAATATTATTACAGATACCAGCGAGCATAGCGGGCATTTAGAAACATCTGATGATGATAAAGTGGCGGATAAATCTCCGGTTCTTATTGATAATGGAAAATTAGCAGGTTATTGTTCCATCAGCTATCCCGGCACCTGTAAATACACGGTAACTAAATCTGATGCAAAGAAAGGGACTGTTAAGGCTGCAGGAGTAAAGGGCAGTAAGAAAAGCCTTGTGATAGCAGACAGCATTAAGATAAAAGGATATACATTTAAAGTAACGGCAATCGGAGATAAGGCTTTTAAAACAATAAGAAGACAACTTCTGTAAAGATAGGAAAGTATGTAAAGACTATTGGAAAGGATGCTTTCAGGAACTGTACCAAACTTAAGAAAGTAAGCGGCGGAAAAGCCGTGAAGAAGATAGGAAAGAATGCTTTCAAGAGTTGTAAAAAGGTGAAATTGCCGAAAAGTTTTAGGAAAATGTGAAATATATACTTTTAACACTTAAATGCTCGAACAAAATAAGAAAAAACCCTCATAAGTTGCGACCTTATGAGGGTTTTGTTTTGGTGTTATCGTAAACACTTATATCACTTTTTTGCTGACTCAATTATAACACATTAAATCAGCTATTACAAGTATATCTTTTTTTGTCCTTTTTATGCCTGTCATTCTACATCGGCATTTGTTTGTAAGAGAAAAGTGTCATAGAAAAATATGTCTGTTTCTGCTATAATAGTTATGTTGTCGTTTCCTACTCTGGCAACAGAGAGGAGGTGCCAGTATGTTATCATCTTTTATATTATCAGTTATGGCAAGTGTAGCAGCGTATTACATTTGCAAATGGTTAGACGAGCATTTTAAGTGACAACTAGCCTGGCAGATGCTTGGCTGCTTTAACAAAACAAGAAAAAACCTCATAAGTTCGCACCTTATGAGGTTTTGTTTTTTGTACCAGTATATAGCACTATCATCTTTTAATATCTGACTCAATTATAACACATTAAATCAGATATTACAAGTATATCTTTTTTGCTTCTTTTTATGCCTGTTTCGTTCTTTTTATTTACCATAAATAGAATCATCCGAGTGACTCAATTCCCGGATTTGCTATCTTGTTCATAATACGGAATGCAATATTTTCGCATTTCCATCCCCATGTCTTTGATGCCGAGTATTTTTTATTTACTCCGTCAAAACCTGTTCCATGATAAAATGTCTGACCGGGTTTACTGTAATGTGTGGCAAGTCTTTCGGCTGTCATAAGGATATTTTTTTCTTTGGTGTCGGCATTTATTCCTTTTGCAGAATCGCTGTAGACACCGAGACCGGTGAGATTGTTGTCTTTTACGGCACGCTTGCTTTTGCCCCAGCCTGATTCAAGGGCTGCTATTGAAGTCATGGCAATGGCATTTATGCCATATTTTTTTTCAGCCTTGACAAATGCAGGTGCAAGTTCTTTAAGATTAGTTCCCTCAAGTGCATTCTTTAAGGTTTTTGTACTTACATTTGACGGTTCAAATATGTTATTAGAGTTTATTGAAACAATAACATATTTTGAAACTGTATTTTTGACTTTTTTCGTATCTTTGATTTTTTTCTGCATATTTTTTACTTTTGTAGTATTTTTGTTTATTGATGACTTAATAGCTTTTTTTGAATGTTTAATATTCTTTTTTATAGATACAGTATCCATAAGTCCGGAAATTTTTTCAAAATCAGGTAATACGGTATTATCATCGGAAGATGTTTTTGCCGTTTTTGATGAAACATTCTGGTTGAGATATATGCTAAGTGATGAGTCATATTGTTTAGCATATGATTTTAACGACTGTGATGGTTCAAAAACATCTGAAACAGTTACACAGTTGGTTTCTTCAATGGCATTGTCTTTAAGTGTGTTTATTGAAGATAACTGTTTTTTCTTTGATAATATTACGCGTTTCGTGCGTGAAGCCTTGCTCTGTGCAGTCTGAAGCTCAGAAGAAATTTTATTTAATTTTTTCTGAAGATGTTTCATTGTGACAGTTACAGTCTTGCCTATTATTGGTTTGTAATGTTTTGGCTCCTGATTTTTGTTTTTATTCTTTTTTGATTGGGTATTTTTTTTACTGCTTCCTTTTTTAGTGGAAGCGGTTGAAGTATTAGTCTTTTTTATGGTTGTTTTCTTAGACTGTGAAGTATTTTTGCCTGAAACCGGCTGCTCACTGTCTGCCTTATTGCCTGTTGTGTTTGAAACTGTATTATCTGAACTGTTGTCAGTGTCAGCAGTTTTTTCATCAGATTGTTCATCGTTATCTGATGTCTGCTCATTACTGTCCGATGTATCAACAGAACTCATAGAAATGCTGTTATCTGCATGAACGGTAGACAATGAGTTTATGTGGCTGCTAACCGGGATGAATACCAAAGCACAAGTAAGACTTATGGCTGAAATTTTAACTAAGTTGTTTCTTGAAAATAGTTTTTTTCGCATAAAAACCTCCTAAAAACTAAATATGTATTCATTTATAAGTAAAAATTATATTTATTGATTATAACACATTTCAAAGAAAAAATCAAAAAGATATACAAAAATAATACAAATAATTTCTTTATTTATGTACAATTTTATTACTTGATTTTATCTGATAAATGATGTATGATAACCATGTTTGTATAAAATAATAAATACTCTTATTCCGAGTGGCGGAGAGTGAAGGCTCTGTGAAACCACGGCAACCCCATACAGGAAGGTGCCAATCTAAGCGAGAAATCGAACAATAAGAGGAGTTGAGATATATCAAGTCCATCGAGTTGTATCGGTGGACTTTTTTTGATGCATAGGAAAATGCTCTTAATGTAGTGTGATGCCAGGGCAAAACGCTGGTTTTGCCATTTTTACCCTACACAGTGATATGTCGCTTTTTCCTCAAGATAAGAGTACAGCCGTATCTTTGCACTGCCTGATACGGACTGAAAGGTACAGAGCAGTGCAGAAAAGAGGATACGATGGAGAAAAGATTATTTACATCTGAATCAGTAACAGAAGGACATCCTGACAAGATAAGCGACAATATTTCGGATGCGATACTTGACGCACTTATGGAGCAGGATCCCATGAGTCGTGTTGCTTGCGAGACAGCTATCACGACAGATTATGTGCTTATCATGGGTGAGATTACGACTAAGGCAAAAGTTGACTATGAAAAGATTGCAAGAGAGACAATAAGAGAAATCGGATATGACTCTGATGAGAAAGGTTTTAACTGTGATACCTGTAAGGTAAATGTTCTTCTCGACTCACAGTCAGCAGATATTGCAATGGGTGTTGACAAGGCACTTGAAGCAAAAGAAAATCAGATGACGGACGAGGAACTTGAGGCAATCGGTGCAGGCGACCAGGGTATGATGTTTGGTTATGCAACAAACGAAACAGACGAATATATGCCTTATCCTATCGCACTTGCACACAAACTTACAAAGAAACTTACGGAGGTCCGCAAAGACGGAACACTTCCTTATCTTCGTGCTGACGGTAAGAGTCAGGTTACTGTTGAATATGACGAGAATGGCAGACCTGTTCATGTAAATGCGGTAGTTATCTCATCACAGCACGCTGCTGAGGTTTCGCAGGAACAGATACATGAGGACATCCGTAAATATGTTATTGACCCTGTAGTTCCACAGGAACTCACAGATGAAAATACAAAGTATTTTATAAATCCAACAGGTCGTTTTGTTATCGGTGGACCAAACGGAGACAGCGGACTTACAGGCCGTAAGATAATCGTAGACACATACGGCGGATATGCCCGTCACGGCGGCGGTGCATTTTCAGGAAAGGACTGCACAAAGGTTGACCGTTCGGCAGCATATGCAGCGCGTTATGTTGCGAAAAATATTGTGGCAGCAGGACTTGCCGACAAGTGCGAGATACAGCTTTCATATGCCATCGGTGTCGCACAGCCTACATCAATAATGGTTGACACATTTGGAACAGGAAAACTCTCAGATGAGAAACTTGTTGAGATAATAAGAGAAAACTTTGACCTTCGTCCTGCAGGCATAATCAAGATGCTTGACCTTAGAAGACCTATCTACAAACAGACGGCAGCTTACGGTCACTTTGGACGCAATGAGCTAAATCTTCCATGGGAGCAGCTTGATAAAGTGGAGATACTTAAGAAATATTTATAAAAAAGAATAAGTTGATGATTTTTTAGAAACAAAAAGCTGATAGAGTTATGGACTATGTTGTATAGGAATATAGCGTAGCCATAGGTTTATCAGCTTTTTAAATCTCTGAAAATAAAATTGTAAATGGAAAAAGATAACAGTATATTTCATAAATGCTTTATGAAAGAGAAAAGTATCCTGAGTGAAGAATTTGCAATATAATTATTATAAATTAATATTTATTTATAATGGAAATATGCATATTGATTTCTATTTATTAAAGCAACTGTTACTAATATTTTAAGTATTGTATTTAATCCCTATATGATAAAATTATTTTGATACTCATTACATAAAAAATTAAAGTGATTGCGAAACTAACTATATGTTGTGTCAATTGCACAGCTATAACAAATAATATCG
>OGZV01000748.1_pt1 | contig 33938 bp, 20 predicted proteins | sample 1576861 | NCBI WGS metagenome assembly OGZV01 (sample SAMEA3541501, study PRJEB24748) | human gut metagenome | biome: human gut; feature: human-associated habitat; material: faeces | place: China | collected 2012
TATGTTCAATCATATGATTGATTACCTATCATTGTTCAGTTTTCAAAGATCTGTTATCAATTTGCACTACTTCATTATTAAGTACTGTCGTAATTGACGACTTGATTATAATAACATTATGACCACTTTCATGTCAACACATTTTATAATCTTTTTTGAAGTTCATTTTAAACCTCTAAGTGTATTGCTACACTCATTAAGAAACAGCCGCTCAAACGACTGTATGCATATTATAGTACAATGAAAATATAATCGCAACCCCCAATTCTCAATTTTACAAAATCTTCATTTTATTTTCATTTTTAATCATAAACCTAATAATTGATTTTACACAATTAATCATGTACAATGTAGCTGTAATAAAGAACTTCCAGCACAAATTAGTTTTCTTTTATTAGCGTTTACCAATATGAATATTACATTATTGTAAGGAGATTGAGTATGAAACTATCAAAACATTTATTATCAAAAGCTGTAGCTATAGCTGCTATATGTGCTACTATGGGAACTACCACATTAGCTGCACCACAGGGCACATTTGATACTTCAGAAATTAATATTACTGGTCAAGCGTCTCGATCTGTAGCACCTAACTATGCGATTTTAACACTTGGTATTACAAGCCAAAATACCAATATCAATGCTGCAAAATCTAATAATGATCGTATTATGAGTAATTTAATTAGTCAATTAGCTAACTTAGGTGTTGCAAAAAAAGACATCTATACATCTAGCATTTCCATCAATCCAACGAGCGACTATCAAGACGGCAAACGCATCAATACAGGTTACAATGTATCAAATCATGTAACAGTTAAGATCAATAACCTTGATAACGTAGGAAAGGTTGTCGATGCCGCTGTTAGCGCTGGTGCTAACGACATCAACAACCTTTCATTCCAAAATGATGTGTCTCAACAATTATCTGATTCTTTAACTACAGAAGCGATTCAAAACGGTCGCCATAAAGCAGAAGTTATCGCAGCTGCCCTCGGTCGTACATTGGGACCAGTAAAAACTGTTTCCATTAGCACAACTGAAACTAGCACAATGGACTCTGGTTACTATCGTAACCCAGTAATGCTAAAAGCAGCTCTCGAAACTACTACGCCTGTAGAAAAAGGCTCTTTAATAGTTTCACAAGACGCTAACATCACTTATTATCTACAATAGAATTTTCCGGTACCACACCTTCGTGTACAGCTACAATGCCGCCTGTCAATTCATGATAGGTGGCATTTTCATATCCAAGAGATTTCCAGATTTCTAAAATCTCACTTTGATGCGGGTATCTACGTAAAGATTCTGGAAGCCATGCATAGGAAGAGTTATCTTTGCTCAATTTTCCTATAATAGGCAATATATATGAAAAATAGAAGTTATATAACTGTTTAAACCCAAACATACTTGGTTTTGCAAGTTCTAACACCACAACCTTCCCCCCTGGTTTTACCACGCGTTGCATTTCAGACAATACCTGCTTAATATCTGGAACATTTCGCATTGCAAAGCCACTCATTGCAGCATCAAATGTATTATCCTCATATGGTAAGGCCATGGCATCACCTTGTACTAAATTTACTTGATTAAGTAAACCAGCAGCCTCAATACGAACACGACCTTGATTTAGCATTTCACTATTAAAGTCTAATGCCTCTACCTTCAAAGTGGGCTCTTGACGTAATGCTTCCTTCGTAAATACACAAGTGCCACATGCCACATCAAGTACATATTGGTGAGGACCGATATTCATCGCTTTTACAGAGAATTTACGCCAAAAATAATCTTGTCCAAAGCTTAACACCGTATTCATTAAGTCATAGTTTTTTGCAATATTAGAAAAAACGCCTTGTACAAATTTCTCTTTATCTGCATACGTTTTAAATTCTTTAGTATTCATTATGGACCTTTCACAAATCAAGAACTATGTTCAAGAATTATATATGGCATAGTATACCACACTATAGGAACGCTAAAAAGAATCCTAATATATATACTCTATATAATGACTATGTAATATATACATACCTACTAAAAACACTGGTATTTAGTATTTTCCGCTACATAATATAAAACTAAACACACATATCTATTTTTTACCTATATTCATAATAAATATATACGACTATCGATTATAATATCTATTGCCACCATTTCATGTTCGTTGTATAATGACATATGTCCATGTTGAAAGGATACTTTATCATGGGATTTTATTTGTTTTTATATAAGTATTGGAGTGTACTATGAATCGATTTGTAAAATCAATCAATAGAGTCAGTCTAATCCAACAAATTATCATAGGTTTGATTATTGGTATTTTAACTGCTCTTTATGTGCCCGATGTGGCCAATGAACTTGCTTTATTAGGAGTCCTCTTCGTTGGAGCGCTAAAAGGTATCGCCCCTATCCTCGTATTTTTCTTAGTAATTGCTGCGATTAGTAAACATCGCTCTGGACAAAAAACAGGTATGGGCTCTGTTATAACCTTATATTTACTAGGTACATTCCTATCTGCGGCTTTAGCAGTAATCGTAAGTTTCTTTTTCCCTACTACATTACACCTAGCAGCAGGTGCAGCCGATGCCGCACCACCTCAAGGTATCGTAGAGGTTATGACAACATTACTAAAAAATGTAGTTGATAATCCTGTAAAAGCATTAATGACTGCTAACTACATCGGTATTTTAGGTTGGGCACTTATCATTGGTGGTGCTTTACGCCATGCACCGATGAATACGAAGGAAGTTATGGAGTCCATTGCACAAGCTATTACTACTGTAGTAGGTTGGATCATTCGATTCGCCCCTCTTGGTATTATGGGCCTTGTAGCAGAATCCATTGCTACTAACGGCATCGAAGCCTTGATTGGGTACTTTCAATTACTCGTATTATTACTTGGTTCTATGATCTTTGTAGCACTAGTAATCAATCCAATTTTATCCTTTATTTACCTTCGTCGTAATCCATACCCATTGGTATTCAAATGCTTACGAGAATCTGCAATCTATGCGTTCTTTACACGTAGTTCTGCTGCAAACATTCCCGTAAACCTTGATTTAGCCAAACGATTGAAACTTAATCCAGATATGTATTCCGTATCCATTCCATTAGGAGCTACAATCAATATGGGTGGTGCAGCAATTACAATCACAATCATGACATTAGCTGCGGCGCATACATTAGGTATCGTTGTAGATATTCCTACCGCAATCCTATTATCTGTTATTGCCACTATAGGTGCATGTGGGGCTTCCGGTGTTGCAGGCGGTTCCTTGTTACTCATTCCATTGGCTTGTTCCCTATTCGGTATATCCAATGATGTAGCAATGCAAGTTGTAGGCGTAGGCTTTATTATCGGGGTATTACAAGATTCCACGGAAACTGCACTTAACTCTAGCACAGATATCCTCTTCACTGCTACTGCTGATTATGCAAAACGCGGTTATCATCAAGATTGGAACTAAAATTTTTTTAGACGGTCCTTTGGGACCGTCTTTTTTTTGTAAACTAATTGTACATTCTTTTATAGGACTTTGTGAAAGTTACATATATCCGCGCCTCTTAATTTTCTGGAAATAATATTATGTATTTGGATAAACTAAATATAAACTTTCACCAATCACTAACAAACTATATTGATTTTCTTCAATGTAGTGGTATAATATAGTTAATGATAATAACTATTAGTAGATATATAGGAAGGAATCAACATGAAACAATACGATATTATTGTAGTTGGTACAGGCGGCGCAACCATCGTAGCTGATGCTGCGCTCAAAAAAGGCCTTAAAGTGGCAGTCATAGAAAAAGGTAAATTTGGTGGTACATGTCTAACTCGCGGTTGTATTCCTACAAAAGTTATGGTTACAGCAGCTAATGCAATTCAAGAAACAAAAGAATTCAAAAAAATTGGCGTTAACGTTGGACCTGCTACTATGGACTGGCATACTGTGTCCAAGCGTACTTGGCATAAAATTGACGAATCTGCAGGCATCTATGATTATTACAATGCCTATGACAACGTAGATGTGTATCGTGGTGCAGCAAGCTTTGTATCTGATAAAGTGATGAACATCCATCTTAACGATGGGTCTGGCATTGTAGAAATTACAGCGCCTACAATTATCCTTGGTACTGGTGGCTATAGTAATGTACCTAATGTACCAGGTCTTCAAGAATCAGGGTTCCTTACTAGTGAAAGTCTCTTTGGTGATAAATTCCCTAAACAGCCATATAAATCCCTTGCTGTACTTGGTGCGGGTCCGATTGGTGTTGAGTTCGCTCATGTATTTGATTCCGCTGGTACAAAAGTAACAATTCTACAACATAATGTACGTTTAGTTCCTAAAGAAGATGCAGATATATCGGAACACTTGCTTAACAACTACAGAGAACGTGGTATTAACGTACTTCTAAACCAAGACACTGTTGAAATCCGCCAAGAGGATGGCCTTAAAGTAGTAGTTACTAAAGATCGTACTACTGGCGAAATTACAGAAACTAAAGTTGAAGAAATCCTTGTAGCTGCAGGTATCCATCCAGCTGTGGAAGAACTTCACCTAGAAAATACTGGTATTGAAACACGGCCTAAAGGCTGGATCAAAACTAACGAATTTTTAGAAACATCCGTTGATGGTATCTACGCTTTAGGTGATGTCAATGGGGAGCCGGCATTTCGTCACCGTGCAAACTACGAAGCAGATATCATTGCTCACAATCTCTTCTATGCAACAAGTGAAGATGATTACCGTTGGGCAAGGTATGATACATTACCAAAAGTTACTTTCTCCTATCCTGAAGTTGGTAGTGTAGGTCTCACAGAGGCTGAAGCTATCAAAGCGGGTTACAATGTAGGAGTTGGGAAGAACTTCTACTCCTCCACTGCAAAAGGCTATGCAATGGGTATCAACCCTGGAGATATAAACGATGGATTTGTAAAAATTGTGGTAGATAAAGACACCAACCATATCCTTGGTATGCATGTCGTAGGTCCTCAAGCCTCTATCCTCTTCCAGCCTTATGTGAACCTTATGAATAGTGGTGTAACTCCGTTGACAGCAATCAACGAAGAAATTGCTTCTGAACGCACTAAACGTTTACGTGAAAAAGGTATTACTCGTGAAATGGACCCTAGATCCGTTATCACTGTAGGCGAAACTATGAGCCCACATCCATCCCTCGTCGAGGTTATCATGTGGACACAAGTGTACTACGAAAATCGTTGGTAATACAACTATAGTTATAAATAATAAAAGGACTAAACCTAGGCGCAGTCCTTTTGTTGCAAACATATCTATTGTAAAAAAAATATTCTAACATAAGAGCACTATCAACCGATATTTTATAGTATCGGAATCGCAAAAAAGAGCCAAAGGCATTGCCTTCGGCTCTTTTCTTATTAATCATCAATAGATAGGTTAGCGGCCCATATCTATATCAGAACCCCAAACGAGATTTGTTTTACGACCATCGAAGCCTTGATCTGGCTCAGGTGGTAATTTATAGGATTTAGATTGTTCTACATAAGCACCTGTCTCAGCATCTACTGTAACAACTACTTTTTTACCATCTTGATGCATAGTCACATAGTATAAAACTTTACCATTATGAGCTTCAATTTTCCAGCCCTTCATAACAGCATCATTTCCAAGTTGTTGTTTTGCAACACGTTCTGCTTGCGTTGATTCAATAACTTTATCTTTATTGAAAATCTCACCAATAACTTTCTTAGGTTTGCCCCCCTCTTCCATATCAGAAGCATTACCAGTGATTACATCAATTTTCATCTTGTACTGATGATACTTACTATAACCAACTACTTTATAACCATAGTTCAAGTCATTAGAGTTGAGCTCTACAGAATGAAGCGCCGCATTAGGATAGCGATTTTGGAAAATAGTTCCAATTTGGCTCATAGTCATAACTATGGACTCGCCAGGTGCACGTTTTACAGAAATATCCGTACTTGTTTCAGGCTTTGTTTTGCGTGCATCTGCCACACTTGGTGTAGCAACGGATAACATGCCCACTGCTAATACCCCCGTTAATGCCATAGAAATCAACTTTTTATTCATTATAATCCTCCTACTAGATATCATGTTTCTATTAATCAAACTATTAGTACACTAGAATTTCTATAAGTTCATGCTATATTCAGCAACACGAAAAATATGTAAATAGTCATATCATTTAGACAATATACTATAAACCTTCATTAGATGCAAGTCGTCCATCTACATCAGTCATAATCAATTTATAGCATGTAGCCACTAAAGGTACACCGATCAACATACCAGTAACCCCCATCAAACTACCGCCTACGATAACAGCAGCAAATACCCACAAACCTGGTAATCCAACAGAGTTACCTACAATTTTAGGATAAATAAAGTTACTTTCAATTTGATGTAGTATCTCCAGAATAATTACATAGATAAGAGCATCCATAGGGCTAACAGTAAGTAGCATAACGGCTCCAATGATACCACCAACATAAATACCTAATAGTGGAATCAAACCAGTTAGACCAATTACACAGGCAATCGTTGTAGCATATTCAATATTAAATAGCCATAAAGTAATACCTACCATCACGCCTAGAACCAAGGCATCTATAAACTGACCTACAAAAAAATTACTGAATGTTTGAACTGCTACACGAGTTACATAACTAACTCGACTTACCCACTCATCTGATGCATAAGCCTTTAATATACGTTTACCTTGTAACATAAGGCGTTCCTTATCAAGCAACATATAAACAGCAAAAATTAAGCCAAGACCTATGTTCAAAGTCCAAGACAATACGGTGCCCATTGCATTTACAATATATGTGCCACCTTTTGTCCCCCATTCACGAGTATATTTAGCAATATTCTCTCCACTTAGGGCATCTATAATCGTTTGATTCGACGCCATTGGAATGGTTTCTGTAATATGTTGCATCCATGTTTGGAAATCCGTATACAATTGCGGTGATGCAGCTACAATAATCGACATAGAATGAATCAATTGAGGTAAAGCCATCCGAGCAATAAAATACACAATAACACTAATTGTTACAAAGGATAGCAAAAGACTCAACGGGCGACGTATTTTATACTTCCATCCAGAGTCACACTTAGGCCATAGCCATCGTTCATAACGAACGACTAGAATATCCAATACGAAAGCAATACAAGCACCCACAATGAGCGGAACAAAAGCCGTAAAGATAGCGTCAAGACCACTAGCAATATCACTTATACGTAGTGCCATCATAATCATAATGCCCGCTAGTATAATAGCTCCTATGAGCTGTTTGTAATATTTGAATTCTTTCATAATAACCTACTTCACATAACACTATTAATAAGCTACACCTATATAACTATACGATTCTCACATCGCATACATTACCAAAGCATAATGAACATTGTATGACCTAGGATTGTATGCAATTTTAGTATAACACAAAAGTCCACCTTATCGCATGCTCGAATTCTCGATAAACAAGAGAGCATGATTGAAGGTGGACTTATTGTAGGCCTAATCTAGATTAGTCTAGAGATTAGCGATGAATATAAACGTCTACACGACGGTTTTCAGCTTTACCTGCTGCTGTAGAGTTAGTTGCAACTGGTTTAACATCACCATTAGCAATACCGATAAGACGATCGGCAGATACACCATGGTTAACTAAATATTGAGCCACATGTTGTACGCGGCGTTCAGACAAAGCAATGTTGTATTGAGGATTTGCATCAGTATCAGCGTTACCCATCAATTTAACTTGGTCTTGAGAATATTGGTTAGCAGCATTTACAGCAGCTGTTAAGTTTGGATATTGGTCTGCACGAGCAACATCTTGGTCGGAGTCAAAGTAGATAGATTGTACATAGTAATCCAATTTAGGAGTTTTATATGCAGGCGCTTCTACAGTAGGAGCTGGAGCCGGAGTGTATACAGGAGCTGGCGCTGGAGTGTATACAGGAGCTACGGATTTGTGACCGCCAAAACGGTAAGATAATCCAACTACTGGACCTTGGAAGGAAATATTGGACTTATCATCACGTTTAGTATTGATATAACGATACCCTGCATTAATATCCCAGTCTTGGTTAACTTTATAACCTAAACCTGCTTCCCAAGTAGTAGTTCTCTTAGTCCCTACACCCGCTTTACCATAAACGTCTACTTTGGAGCCAAGGTTAGCTTTACCAATTACACCTAATTGAGCAATATTATTTGCTTTAGGGAATGCATCACCAGAAATGTGAGCATAACCGCCATATACTGCGAAATTTTTGTTCAAGGATTGAACCAAATTAACTTCTTGCATTCTGTCACTATAGCTCATACCGTTATATTTATCGTTCAAACCATGGTATTGGTATTGCAACGCTGTTTTATCTGTGAAAGCGTATGTTACACCACCATCAAAGTTCCATTTTGCATCAGAAGTCCAAGCTTTAGTTTTTGCTTTAGAATCAGACGCACCAAGATCAACTTGAAACTCACCTTTATTGAATTGAGTTTGAGGAGTTGCACCTGCTACGGACACACCTACAGCAGCAACTGCCAATAAAGCTAATAATTTTTTATTCATTATAATTCCCTCCAAAAACAGCCCTTATAATACTTAGGCTTTGGTAATAATATGCTTATATTTTACACATTTTTTCAATATAATTCAACATTCTTCATGAATATTTGATGAATTTTTAGTTATATCTATCGATAAATATTATAAATATAAATATTTAAACCCTCTCTATTGCCTAATTACTGCGATTCTCTACACATATTACATTCCCGTAATTATAATACTATTTATCTTTTTTAAGATTCTCTAACAATAATAAAATTACTGGTCTTATAAGTTCATCAAAATCATTATTATATATACTAATAGATCTAACTATAATTGAACGAATAAAAGCTCCCTTATGCACTAAGGAAGCTTTTATCATTTCATATGTATATCCCTTACATATATACGTGAAATCAGAAGTTTCTGGTCAGATAACACATTCCCCAATGTGTCATTTTTTTCACATTACGTATTGTACATCAAAAATTTTTAATAGACAAGAGTTTATTCACTTCTTTTTCATGAATCCTTCTAAAACTTTCAATGTGAAAAAGAATTTACATCTCATTAAACAACCTTATGTTGCCATGTTCCTCGAATAAATCTCAAATAAGAACAACATAATCTTAGAGACTGATCGAAGCACAAAGATAACCATGCCCCAAAAAGTCCTAAACCTAGTGTAATGCACAATAAATAAGTAATAATAGGACGAATGATTGCTACGCTTACAAGAGAATATTTCATGATGTAATATGTATCTCCTGCCCCTTTCAACACACCGGAATACACTTGCTGTAATGCTTGAGGGAATGCAGCGATAGCCATAATGCCCATCAAAGTGGCTGAAAGTGTGACAACATCACTTTCACGAGTATATAACTGTACTAAAAAATCACCAGGACCAATAAAGATTAATGCACTTACAAGGCCCACGACTAAACCAATACGAGCACCAATTTTACCATAAGTACGTGCAATATCTGGTCGTTTGTGTCCCAGACTTTGCCCAGTATGAGATGCACCTGCAAATCCAAGACCCATCGCAAAATAGTAAAATATATCCATTAAATTCATACATACGTAATGTGCTGCTAAAGGTACCGCACCTAAGGAAGCAACAATCATAGTGTATGTATACATACCGAATCGCTCAAAGAACTGTTCTCCTAAAGAACTGCCACCGACATGAAACATTGTATGTAATACGGGCCTTTCAAAAGTCCATTTCGACGGATGGCGCAATGTTAATCCAGTAGAAGTATGTTGTGAAATCGTACGCAACAACAATAATGCAATAATAGCACTACTGATCATAGTGGATACACCTGCCCCCATAACGCCAAGTTCAGGGAAGAAACCAATACCATAAATCAAGAAGAAATTCATTATCGTATTCAAAATATTCCCTACTACATTAGATTTAAAAATAACTTTAGTGTTACCATATCCAATGAGTGCAGCCCCTACGATTTGGCTAAAGGACTGAAATATTAAGCTAATAACTATGAAACGACCATACCAAACGGCTGTTTCAATATAGCCATCTTCAGCACCCGTAAAACGTAGAATATGCTCTAAGTTCAAGAAACATATCAATAATAACGGTACATAAATTAAAAAATTCAATAAAATAGATTGCTTGAGTACGGCATTCATACCATCTACATCGCCTTCACCATGACGACGAGCTATAATTGCTGTCACAGCAATGGATAAGGCTCGACAAAAGATGAGCATTACCATCTCAGGTTGACCCATAATGCCTACCGAAGCAAGAGCTGACGCACCTAAGGCACCAACCATCGCCAAATCAATGGCAGTCATAAATTGTAACATCAAGCCTTGTAATGTAGCTGGCCAAGCTATTTTTAAATAATTACCATATAGCTGCTTTGTAGTTCCTACAGCTCCTAATCGTTCTGCAACAGGCAACATGGTGTCTATTGAAAGCCATCGTTGTATACGGTCTAACATCCTATCTCCTATTCATGCAAGATCATACATAATAGAGGTATCACTTTACCTCTTATTTCCACTGTATTATATCACACAACATATGAGAAGTCATTCATATGTTATGCATTTTAAATAAGAATACATATCAAAATAGCAAAAGAACCTCTTATACGAAATGTATATACCCTATCAAGTACAACAATGTATAAGAGGTTCTTTAGTTTTACAGAGAAATAACTATCTTAGACTATTATCAAAATTAGTTCTCAACTCTTAACCTTTAGAAGCTAATAATTGATTTACTACGGCACGCAAGTCATCTAAGCCTTGTTTAGTTTCAGCCAATTCTTGACGTTGACGTTCATTTTCAGCTTCTAATGTATTTAGACGCGCTGCTTGATTAGCAATAACCGTTTTTTGATTACTATTTTCTTTTTTGAGACTAGATACTTCATCTTGCATTACATAAACAGAGCTAATAGGCCCCGCCTTATAGCGTTCTGGAATAGCGTCTTTTCTTTCACGACTACCACCAAATTTATGCGTTACACCTGCATTTACCATGTTATGGCTAGTACCAAGTGAAACACCTACGTTGAACATAGTATCTTCAGTTCGGTAGTGAGCAATACCGATGGCACCCGCAGTTTCACCACGGTAGTTACCAATACCAGCCATAATTTGTGTTGGTTCCAATGGATCATATTGAATTGGTTTCAACGCTGCCATAGCTGCTGCATGAGCACCAACACGTTGTGTTTCAGTACCAACACGGTTAACAGCTTCTTGTAAACCAGCATTAGATGCTTTCAATTGGCTAACATTTACTGCATCAGTATCAGCTGTGCCAGGCGCTACTCCATGAATTTTGTTGCCACCATTATTTAAGCCGTCTACAGTAAGTGATACAGGGCTAGCTGCTGTATCTGCAGGAGTAATAGTCATACCACCCCCATTAATTGTAGTAGAGTTGCCAGCTGCATCTTTCACAGTTGTACCTGCAGGAGTGATTTTAGTAGATACACCGTTTTCATCACCTACAATAACACTGTTTAGGCCTTTTAAGTCTTTAGCCAAGCCATATGTGAAAGTAGTTCTATCTTGGTTAACTACAAGATTATCACCAGCTTGGAATTTTACGGTATCACTACCTTGTACTTTTTCAACAGTACCTCCTGCAGCTGTTACCTTCCATGCAGATATATCTTTAACTTGTTGTTTACCAGCATCTGTCAAGTTGCTCAAGTCTTGATTTGCAGCATTATCAATTTTGCCTTTAGTTGCATCATCGAGTTTAACAGTTACATCGTCGCCATTAGCAACCGTAGTAAGGCCATTTTCACCTTTCACATTAAATTTCACATCACCTGTGCTCAACGATTTTTCATCGGTAGAACCAGAGTTACCACCTAAAGAAATCTTGCGAGCAATAGCTGTCGTGTTTTTGTCGATATTAGCTTTATTGGTTGCGATGTTATCCTTATTAGTTGCAATATCAGCAGCATTTCTATCAATTGCAGCTTTATTATTAGCTATTTTTTGCTTGTTATCCGCAATGGCATCAGCATTTTTACCAATCTTATCTGTATTATCAGCAATGTTGGCTTTGTTTTCTGCTACTTGATCATCAACATGTTTCAATTGATCTTCTGTGGCGGCACGTCCAGAGACAGGCTGTGTTTGACCCGGAGTCCATGCAGTGTTAGTCAAACCCGTTACTTGAGGTGTTTCTACACCTTCTGTAGCTTTCACTTTTGGTGCTGTAATAGTTTGATTTGCTTTTACAGTATTGAAAGTTACGTCTTGTTTAGTAGCAATTGTGAAATCTTTACCATTTTGAGTAATGGAAATGTTATCACCATCGATAAACTTAACTGTATTGCCACCTTCAACTTTTTCAGCAGTATTACCATTAGCTACTACGTTCCATGCGGATAAATCTTTAACTTGTTGTTTACCAGCATCTGTTAAGTTGCTCAAATCCGTATTTGCTGCATTATTGATTTTATTAGCCGTAGCATCATCTAATTTGACAGTTACATCGTCTCCATTAGCTTCAGTAACAATACCATTTTGCCCTTTAATATTGAATTTCACATCGCCTGTACTTAAGGATTTCTCATCGGTTGAACCAGTATTACCACCTAAGGAAATCTTACGACCAATAGCTTCTGTATTTTTATCAATATTAGCTTTATTGGCTGCGATATCGCCAGCATTTTTAGTGATGGCCGCTTTGTTATCTGCAATATTTTGTTTATTCGTCGCAATATTATCTTTATTAGTTGCTATATCGGCTTTATTAGTTGCGATATTATCTTTGTTAGTAGCAATATCTACTGCATTTTTATCAATTGCAGCTTTATTATCCGCTATTTTTTGTTTGTTATCCGCAATAGCCTCTGCATTTTTACCAATCTTATCTGTATTGTCAGCAATCTTGGCTTTATTTTCTGATACTTGATCATCAACGTATTTCAATTGGTCTTCTGTAGCTGCACGACCAGATACAGGTTGTGTTTGGCCTAGAGTCCATGCAGTGTTAGTCAAACCTGTTACTTGAGGAGCTTCAACCCCAGTTGTCGCTTTAACCTTTGGCGCTGTAATGGTTTGGTTAGCGGTTACCGTATCAAAGGTTACATCTTTCTTAGTGGAAACGGTGAAATTTTTACCATTTTGAGTAATGGAAATGTTATCACCATCGATAAACTTAACAGTGTTACCACCTTCAACTTTTTCAGCCGTTTCATTATTAGCGACTACATTCCATGCTGCTAAATCTTTAACTTGTTTCTTGCCAGTAGGCGTCAAGTTGCCCAAGTCTTGATCAGCAGCATTATCGATTTTGCCTTTAGTCGTATCATCAAGTTTAACAGTTACATCATCGCCATTAGCAACCGTTGTAAGTCCATTTTCCCCTTTCACATTGAATTTCACATCACCTGTGCTCAATGATTTTTCATCGGTAGATCCAGAGTTACCACCTAAAGAAATCTTACGGCCAATAGCTGTCGTGTTTTTGTCGATGTTAGCTTTATTGGTTGCGATGTTATCCTTATTAGTTGCAATATCACTAGTATTTTTAATGATGGCCGCTTTGTTATCAGCGATATTTTGTCTATTGGTAGCAATGTCGTCAGTATTTTTAGTGATTGCTGTTTTATTATCAGCTATTTTTTGCTTATTATCTGCAATATTATCTTTATTAGTAGCAATAGCATCAGCATTTTTGCCAATCTTATCTGTATTATCAGCAATGTTGGCTTTATTTTCTGCTACTTGATCATCAACGTATTTCAATTGGTCTTCTGTAGCTGCACGACCAGATACAGGTTGTGTTTGGCCTAGAGTCCATGCAGTGTTAGTCAAACCTGTTACTTGAGGAGTTTCAACCCCAGTTGTCGCTTTAACCTTTGGCGCTGTAATCGTTTGAGTAGCTGTTACCGTATCAAAAGTTACATCTTTCTTAGTAGAAATGGTGAAGTCCTTACCATTTTGAGTAATAGAAATGTTATCACCATCAATAAACTTAACAGTGTTATTACCTTCAACCTTTTCAGCCGTCTCATTATTAGCGACTACATTCCAAGCTGCTAAGTCCTTAACTTGTTGTTTACCATTAGGAGTCAAATTGCTCAAGTCTCGATCAGCTGCATTGTCGAGTTTATTTTTAGTTACATCATCGAGTTTAACAGTCACATCGTCGCCATTAGCAACCGTAGTAAGACCATTTTCACCTTTCACATTGAATTTCACATCACCTGTGTTCAAGGATTTTTCATCGGTAGAACCAGAGTTACCACCTAAAGAAATCTTACGGGCAATAGCAGCAGTATTTTGAGCAATATTAGCTTTATTAGAAGCAATATCCCCTTTATTTGTAGCAATTTCACCAGTATTTTTATCTATTGTAGTTTTATTGTCAGCAATTTTTTGCGTATTCGCAGCAATACTGTCCTTATTGGTAGCAATATCTGTTTTGTTTGTTGCAATATCGCCTGCATTTTTAGCAATTGCAGTTTTATTTGTATCAATAGCAGTTTTGTTAGCTTCAGCTTTATCGTCAACTTTTTTCAATTGGGATACATTGACAGCATCTTTATCAGCAACACCATCTGCTACATTGGCAACTTTCAAATTGCCAGCATTAATACCTTTATCACCATCAATTTTTACAGTTTCATTACCGCTAGCATTATTGAAAGAAGCACTGTTTAATTTAGAAAGATCTTTTTTCAAAGCTACAGAGATTTTCTTATCATTTCTAGCAACCGCAACATTATCGTCACCAGAAAAATCTACTGTATTACCTTTTTCAACTGCTACTGGTGTAGCTTCACCATTAGCAGAAAGATTCCAACCATATTTATTTTGATCAATTGCTTGATTAATCGCATTAGCTACGTTAGCAGAATCCGCCATACCTGCCGAGGCTGTAGCGCTACCATTTGCTACAGTAATGTCTTGCTTTTTACCAGAAACTGTAATTTTCTTACCATTAGCTGTAGTGCTAATGTATGTATTATCACCATTTACAGCCAATTTACTATTAGCAAGGTTCACATCGCCTGTACCAGTATCACCTGTAAAAGCTAGATTAACACTCTTTAACTGTGCCACGTTTACTGCATCTGTATCAGCAGTACCTGCAGCAACATAGTTAATTTGACGTGTTTGGTTTGTCGTACCAACAGCAACACCACCTAATTTAGACGTTAGGGCAGCACCACTTAAACCAGCATATATATCTGTACGACTAGTATTAACATTATAGCCCGCTACACCTGAAGCAATATCAGCTATAGATTTTGAGCCAACAGCTACACCATCTACTACTTTACCTCTGGCGCCATCACCAACAGCCACAGAACGACTTGCAGATGCGTCTGTTGCGGCATTTGGGCCAATAGCAATAGAATTATCGGCCGTAGCACCAGTATTATCTTTATTAGCAACATCAGAAGATTTTATAGATATATATTTATAAGCGATTTGGTCTACAATAGCGCTAAGTTGAGAGCCATTAATTGCATCTGTGGAAGTAGCACTTACTTCACCAGGAGCCACATGTTTCAACTGACGTTCATACCCTTTAGAACCAAAAGATACAACGTCACCTGGCAATGTTTTATCACCACCAGCCCAGGAAGCAACAACGTTATTTGGCAAAGTATAGCTAGATTGTTTTGTACCGCCTACATCAGTGTTAGAACCACCACCGATGGCAATAGCATTATCACGATTTGCCCTAGCCCCTGTGCCAATAGCAATAGCATTTGTTACATCATTATTGGCTTGACCAGAAGCCCCACTAGAAGTTCCTGATAAACGATCCTTCGCATTTGCACCTGTACCAATGGCAATGCCCACATTGCCTGACTGACCTTTCATGCCTAATGTGATACCAGATTCACCAGCCGTTGCCGATGTATATAGTGGGTTTCTCATATCAAATCCTGTTAAGCTTTGAACCGCACTACGCAAATCCCCAGTTTTATTCTCACCATTATTCGTAGTGTAAATAACTTTTACACCATCGGCTTTAACTACATCATCGCCACCAATAACAATAGAAGAGTTACCTTGAGCTATTGTATTTCCCCCAATGGCAATTGCTTGCTCCCCAATTACTCTTGCACCTTCATTAGCAGTATTACCACCACCAATAGCGATTCCTTGTGGACTGTTAACACTGGTACTAGAATTAGCCCCTATTGCAATAGAATATCCACCTGCAGCTGCTACATTTTGACCGAAACCTACAGCTTTATCACCAGTAACAGAAGCACCAGCCCCCAAGCCTACTGCTGTTGCATGCATATTTGTAGGCAAAGTATTTGCCGCCATAGAGATGCTAGCATTAGTCATTGCTAATGCAGCCAAAATTGCTGCTACAACAATTTTCTTTTTGCCACTATTATTCTTAGCGAACTCAGATACTACTACGTAGCAGTTTTTTGATTTGCTCCAAACCACTTTAAAAATCTTATTCATACTTTCTCCTATAAACTATAGTAATATTAATGCTCCCTCGATGTTTTATCATATGTAAGTCATACGAGAATTCCAAAATTTTCAATATTATAAGTATATCAAAACCTTTAATACACTATCAAGCTTTTTCATTTTTTATTCATAATTCTACATAGCGCACAAATGCAGCATTAATGCATTTTATAGTGATTCATATCACAAATTTATATAAAATACGGGCTTATTTTATACCATAAAGAAGAGATAAAATGAATATAAATTCATAATCATTATTTTAAACTTGTTTTATAAGATTATATTTTCCCTCCACCTCATCAATTCATCTTACATTACATAACAAAAAGCTATCTCATAGAAATAACAATCTACAAGATAGCTTTATTGCTAGTTTATATAATTAAATAGGGAAAACCAATTAAGTTACATTAAAGGCATATACACTTTGTTCGTGTGCTAATTGTATGCGCTTATGTAAGCGTTTCATATATGTACGATATATCGCTTGTGCTTCTTCGACAGATATGATATCAAAATGAATTCCATCCCCCACTGGTAATTGGCTTAACCTAGGTAAATCTGCCGTAATCACAGTACCAATCTTTGTATAGCCACCTGTTGTTTGCCGATCTGCCATGAGTACTATAGGGTTTCCATCAGAAGGAACTTGGATAGAACCAAATACAGCGCCATCGGAGATAATATCCGCACCATCTATATGCTCTATAACAGGGCCATCCAAGCGAAAGCCCATACGATCACATTGTACAGTCAATGTATATATTTTACTACCAAAGGTCTTGATTCCTTTCTCTGTAAAATACTTTGCTTGCTCCCCTAGTACTACACGCAAAGGTTCGTGACACTCACGGCCGCCGCGGTTATATAAGGCGATATTGAATAAGTTATGACCATCATAGAAGTCGCACACATTCACTTCGTCTCTAGTAAATGCATTAATGCCAAACTGATCACCTGTTTGTAACGGTCTCCCCTCAAGGCCACCTATCTTAGCCTTTGTATGAGTGGATACGCTACCATTAATAGCAGGAACATCAATACCGCCTGAGAAAGCAATATACATACGCACGCCACATTGGCTAAAGCTACCAGAAATAATATCTCCTTCGTGACATATAAAAGGTATGTATCGAGGCACGACTATATTATTAATAGTGGGATGCATATCAGCCCCTGTAAAAGCAACAATACATGTACCTTGAACCGTTAGTGTAGGCGGTAGCACGGTGCATTCTAAAGCACCTAAAGGCTCCTTGTTTCCTACTAAAGCCTGCCCCAATAGATAGCTTTCACTATCCATAGGCCCCGCTACAGGCATACCATATTGTTGATAGCCGACTCGTCCTGCATCTTGAATCGTTGTATACATCCCTGGTCCATCTACGTGGATTGAAGCTTTCTTAAAACTATTTAAAGCCACGCAAATCACCTACCTCTACTTCATGTACAACAGGAGCATAAGCTGAACCTAAGGATTTGATGCGATAAAATTCAGTATCATCGATGGGCACATAACGAACGTAGTCCCCTGCTCTTAATAATGCAGCTTGTTTTTTAGACATATCATACATAGTCACAGGTGTGCACCCAATGATCTGCCATCCCCCTGGAGAATCTGATGGATATGTGCCAGTCTGTTCTCCTGCAATACCTACAGACCCGGCAGGAATCAAAGTTCTTGGCGAAGACAACCGCGGAGTTGCAATGCGAGGATCCATTCCACCTAAGTAAGTAAAACCAGGAATAAAACCTAACATATAAACCAAATAATCAGTACCACTATGAATGGATACAACCTCAGCTTCACTTATATGATTGTGAGAGGCTACAAAGCCTAGATCTGGACCATACTCGCCACCGTATATGGTCGGGATTTCAACAATCGTAACACGTTCATTTGCGCTGTCTGTTACAGATTCTTGTAATATAGGATTAAGAGTTCCACAAATGTCGGAATACGTATATACCATTGCATCATATTGAACAAGCAATGCACAGTATGTAGGAACTAGTTCAATAATTCCATCTAGCTGTAAGAGTTTAATCTGCTCTATAACTTGTCGGATTTGTCGATTAATCTTTGGATCGATTGCTTGACCAAAATCAATAGAGATAGCGCAATCCCCTACAGGTGAAATTGTAGGTTTCATATGTACCTCCTACTATAACTAGAAAGGACCATCACATTCAAGACGAACGTAATGGTGCTTTCACAGATAATTAATTAACCTAGTAACTTAGCAATGCCCTTTAAAGATGTAACACCAATGTAAGATGTTACGAGCACTACAATCCACCCTGTATAATATAAAAGTTTATTGTGTTTATATGTTCCTACGATTTCAGATTTATGAGTTGCGACAAGCATAACTGCCAATGTAACAGGTAATATTAACCCATTTACAGAACCGGCTAAAATCAATAGAGATGCTGGTTTACCAATAAAAATCAGGATACATGTAGAAATAAAGATAAATGCCATAATAGTCAATTTTTCATTTCGTTCTACCACCTTAAACAATGTTTTTAAGAAGGATACTGATGTGTAGGCAGCCCCTACTACAGAGGTCAATGCGGCACAGAAGAACACTATACCGAATAATTTATGCCCGATTTCACCAGCTCCTAAAAGAAAAGCAGAGCCAGCTGGATCCTTAGCATCTAGTACAAATCCCATAGATACCACACCAAGAACAGCTAAGAATAATAATATACGAACTAGCGCATCAACAGACATGCCCATAATCGCTGCACGACGTACATCCTTTAAATGTTCTTGACCTGTAATACCAGCATCAATAAGGCGATGACCACCAGAGAATGTTATATAGCCACCTACGGTCCCTCCAATAAGAGTTATCGTAGCAAGCCACGGATAATTCGTAGGTACTATCGCATGAGTCACTGCTGTCCCTACCGGGGGATTCGTTGAAAATGCTACATAAGCAATGAGGACGAGCATAACCGTACCGAGTACTTTAGCCGTATTATCTAGAACACCACCCATCTTCTTAGATGTAAATAGTAAGATGCCCAAAATACCACTAATAGCCGCTGCTGTTGTTGTGTCGATACCAAATATAATATTGAGGCCCATAGAAGCACCACCAATATTACCGATATTAAAGGCTAATCCACCAAGGGAAATTAAAAATGCCACTATATACCCAAGGCCTGGTAATACCTTATTCGCAATATCTTGACCGCGCATTTGGGATACACCAATAATTGTCCACACATTAAGCTGTGCAATAATAGAGAAAATAACGGATATAACGATAGCAAATGCAAAGTCTGCTTTCAGCTCATTTGTAAACGCTGCTGTTTGCAACATAAAGCCAGGCCCAATAGATGACGTGGCCATTAAGAAAGCTGCCCCTAATAGGACAGAGAAACTCGCTTTACCTGTAATTGGTTTCATAGGAACCTCCAAAATAATAATTAATCTATGTCATACTTATTGCTTAAAGCTCATACTTGCTTTTAATACTTATATTCGTATTTTCTGTTAGTATTAATTAAGCATTTATTTTAATGTTCTTAATAGTGTTATCGGTGTTGAAAATTCGCCACCGTTATACCAGCTTTTGATAGCCCTTCCCGAATATACTTTGTGAAAGCTATCGCTTCAGGATTATCTCCATGAACACATATGGAGTCAGCCACAATATCAATGGTCTTCCCCGTATTAGTAACAACCTTCCCCTTTGTAACCATCATGAGAACTCGGTCTAAAGCCTCTTGTGGGTCTTTGATGAAAGCACCTACTTCTGTACGAGGAACCAATGTTCCCTCCTCTGTGTAGCCACGATCGGCAAACACCTCCTGTATAACAGGAATACCTCGTCGCTGTGCCTCTTGAGCAATATAGCTACCGCTCAATACCATAGCCGCAATTTTGGGATTTACTGCTTGTAAACCATCTAAAATTGCATCAGCTATTACAGGCGTAACACAAGCTGTATTGTAAAAGGCACCGTGTAACTTCATATGCTGTAAAATAAGGTCATGGCTATCACAAAAAGCTTGTAGTGCGCCCAGTTGGTATATCATATAGGCTTTTGCCTCCGCAGGATTTACTGCCATCGCACGACGGCCAAATCCCATCAAATCTGGATAACCAGGATGTGCCCCTACGGCTACGCCCTTTTCTTTACACATGCGGACAGTCGCATCCATAATAAGAGGATCTCCAGCGTGCCAACCACAAGCAATATTAGCACTTGTTACGTGATTTAATACTTCACTATCCATACCTAATGTATAATTACCAAAACTTTCGCCTAAATCACTATTTAAATCTACATAATGAGACATATACTATTACCTCTCCATCTTCATCTATTTTATAAATTCTATAGAATATCGAATTTAATGATACGATTATACTAAATAAACCTATATCTTAGCAAGGATATTTATCAAATCTACAAAATTATTTTATAAATACAAAAACCACAAGATTAAAATCTTGTGGTTTGTATGTATACTCTTTTTTATCTGACCCTACTATATCCCATCATGAGCTCATAAATAGTATTTTGTATATTATCCGATTCTGTTATTTCAGAAACGGCACAAATAAAATCGGGATGCGCTTGCCAAACGGTATCAGCATTTGTGGTTTTAATGCCCCCAATAGCAACAATGGGAGCCTTACTAAACTGCTTTGCCCAATATATATAAGAAATGCCTACAGGATTAGCATTGGGTTTTGTTTGTGTAGAAAAAATAGGCCCTACCCCAATATTACCTATAGTAAATGTATCCAATATATCAATTACCTCCTACAAAGCTAACGATTTCTAATCTGTCAGCAGCCGTTAATTTAGTGGTTGTATATGCTTCCTTACTAAGAATCTCTCCATTAAGCTCAACTACAAAGTGTTTACCAGAATAGCCTAATTCATCAAGAATCAAATGAAGTTGCTCACCTACAACATACTTTGGCTCTCCATTAACAATCAAATCCATAATGACCTCCCATATGAAAAAGCTTATAAAATATCAATATATTCTTCTTGTAAAGCTTTATTCATACTGCGTACAGCACAAAACTTGCCACACATCGAACAGGTTTCACTATGGTCTTTCTCCGGTGCTCTACTTTCACGAATAGAACGAGCCCGTTCAGGATCAAGGGCACAAGCATATTGTGCCTTCCAATCGAGAACTTGACGTGCCTTAGCCATAGTGTCATCTATATCTCTTGCATTAGGAATACCACGAGCAATATCTGCAGCATGCGCCGCTATTTTGAAAGCCATAATTCCGTCTTTTACATCATCTGCATTTGGTAAGGCTAAATGTTCCGCTGGTGTAACGTAGCATAAGAAGGATGCACCATACATACCCGCTACAGCGCCACCAATAGCAGCCGTAATATGGTCATAGCCTGGAGCAATATCTGTGACGAGCGGTCCCAACACATAGAATGGCGCTCCATCACACAAGGACTCTTGTATCTCCATATTCATTTGTATTTGATGTAAAGGTACATGCCCAGGTCCTTCAATCATAGCTTGTACACCATATTGTTTCGCTCGTTTTGCCAATTCACCAAGCCTTACAAGCTCTTCAATTTGGCACACATCAGTGGCATCCGCCAAGCAACCTGGACGACAAGCATCACCTAAAGACAACGTAACATCATATTCTTTGCAAATCTTTAAGATTTCATCATAGTATTCGTAGAATGGATTTTCATGGCCTGTCATGCTCATCCACGCAAATACCAAACTACCTCCGCGGCTAACAATATTAAGCAACCGTTTATGATTCTTGATTTGATCTATTGTTTTTCTCGTAATACCACTGTGGATAGTAATAAAATCTACACCATCTTGAGCGTGTAATCGGATAGTGTCCAAGAAGTCTTGAGCCGTTAATTCACCTAAATCTTTTTGATGATGAATGACACTATCATAAATAGGCACCGTACCAATCATTACTGGTGATGTCTCGATTAATTTACGTCTAAAAATACGAGTATCACCATGAGTTGAAAGATCCATGATTGACTCTGCTCCAAGTCGAATAGCTCGATTAACCTTTTCAATTTCGCTATCATAATCAGTAACGTCTTTTGATGTACCTAAATTAACATTGACTTTAGTTCTAAGACGCTTACCAATCCCCTCTGGCGAAATGCTAGTATGTTGCTTGTTACAAGGAATAACAACCTTGCCTGAGGCCACTAGGGAACGTAATACCTCTTCATCCATACGTTCTTTTTCCGCGACAACTTTCATTTCCTTCGTAACTACACCAGCCACAGCCGATTCCAATTGTGTCATAAACATTTTTACATCCTCCTATATAAAAGACATATATAGTTAGGTATGCAAAAATGGGTATCGAACAAAATGATCGATACCCATATTAAGTATTAGCGTGCTTCCTACGCGGGCATGATCCCGATCAGGTATAAAGGTCAGGTGCTCGCAGCCCTTTCTCAGCCTATATAATAGGCTCCCTTGCATACTCACTATATAATTATGCTATTAATATTACTACTTTATTCAGATTTGTCAAATGATTATTCCGACACTTTTACGTCTATTATTTATTTCTCAGCCTTATCTTGGTCTTTGCTATCATCGGAATCTGCTTTTTCAGAGATTACAATATGACCATCCTTAACATCGGCAAGCAAGTGTTTAGCATCGATGTGATCCAAGTAGAAATCAGTTACATTATCGCGGATTTCAGATTCGATAACACGACGTAATGGACGAGCGCCCATAGTTTTGTCATACCCTTGTTCCATCAACAATTCTTTAGCTGCATCTGTTACATCAAGAGTGATATCTTTTTTAGCTAAAGTTTTATTCACTTGATCAAGCATCAAATCTACAATTTTTTTCAAATCTTCTTTGCTCAATTGATTGAACTCGATAACTGCGTTGAAGCGATTCAAGAACTCTGGACGGAAGAATGGAGCGATGCGTTCCATTACATCTACTTTATTTTCATCATCATTGTCATTACCATAACCAAAACCCGCATTGGATGTAGCGATGATAACGGTATTTTTAAAGTTTACTGTGTTACCTTGACCATCTGTTAAGCGACCATCGTCCAATACTTGTAAAAGTAATGTAATAACTTGAGGGTCTGCTTTTTCGATTTCATCGAATAATACGATGGAATAAGGATTACGACGTACGCGTTCAGTCAATGTGTTAGAGTTATCTTCATAACCAACATAACCAGCTGTAGCACCGATTAATTTAGATACGGCTGTGCGATCACTATATTCGGACATATCCAAGCGAATGATTGCATCTTTGTTACCAAACATATCTAGAGCTAATTGTTTAGCTAATTCTGTTTTACCAACGCCAGTAGGACCTACGAATAAGAAGCTACCGATTGGACGGTTGCCTTCGTCAAAGCCTGCACGGTTACGACGAATTGCTTTAGATACAGCTTCTACTGCTTTATCTTGACCAATTACATGAGCTTCTAAACGAGATTTCATGTCTTTCAAGCGCTCGATATCGGATGCACCCATTTGAGATACAGGGATACCTGTCATTCTTTCAACGGCTTCTGCTACATCGTTAACCTTAGCCACTACCTTTTGATTTTCTGTATGGTTATCAAGCTCTGCTTGTAACTTTTGAATACGCATTTTTTCATTAATCGCAGATTCATAGTCTTCTTTTTGAGCATATTCCTCTTGTTTTGCTTTAGCATCAGCAATATCTGCTTCCAATGTTTTAATATCTGTTACAGGATGTTGAGATGCCAAGTGAGCTGCTGTTACATCGATTAAATCAATGGCTTTATCAGGCAAGCTACGTTGTGGAATATACTGTACGGAATAATCTACAGCTGCTTTCAACACCGCATCTGGCAATTCAATATTATGATGCGCTTCGTACAATGGACGAATGCCTTGTAAGATTTTGAAAGTATCCTCTGCAGATGGCGCGTTTACCTTTACCTCATTAAAACGACGAGCGAGAGCCGCGTTTTTCATGATTGTATTACGGTATTCATCTTGTGTTGTAGCACCAATTACAGTCATTTCACCACGAGACAAGGCAGGTTTTAAGATATCTGCCAAGCCTTTGGAGCCTTGACCATCACCGGTAGAACCAGCACCCAAAATTTGGTGGATTTCGTCGAAGAACAAAATAATATTGCCAGCGGCTTTTACCTCTTTAATAAGGTTTTGAATATTTTCTTCGAAAGAACCACGGTATTGAGTACCAGCTTCCAATCCGGAAATATCGATGGAAATGATCTCTTTATTTTTAATAGCTGCTGGAACATCACCATTTACAATAGCTTGTGCCAAGCCTTCTACTACTGCAGTTTTACCAACACCAGCATCACCTACAAGTACAGGATTATTTTTAGTACGACGTGCTAAGATTTCTGCTGTTTCTTGGATTTCTTTGTTACGACCAATGACAGGATCAAGTTTACCATCACGAGCTTGTTGAGTTAAGTTTGTCCCCAAACGAGCAAGGATTCCATCTTGTTTAATTTTACCTTGTTGCGCAGCTTGAGCAGCTTGCATTTCTTCATTAGATGGTAAGCGACCAGTTTGACGATAAAACGCAAACTCTTCTGGAGTTACTTCACGACCATTAATCTTATAACTACGTCGTTCCGTGGAATAACCACCCATATTACCCATCAATTGATTAAACAAATCATTCATGCTAGAAAATTCATTACCAAAGTTATTAAAGTTGTTGTTCATATATATTACCCCCTCATACATCATAGAGTTTAACTATTTGACTAATACTATTTTTACTGGGTTTATTTACCCTACGACATTATAATAACCCTCAAAAGTCAAAAAGTCAATATATCAAAGTGTAATTTTTTGACTTTTATTTTGACTAATTTGATTTATATGGAATAAACACAGATAAATATTAGCTTTATAGCGGGTAATTAATTTTGAACTTTTAAGTTTTTTATGTAAAAACAAAAAGACCATTCGATGAATGGTCTTTTATTAATAATATTACTTTGATTTTTTATATTCTGATCTAAATCCATCACGAAGTACAGCATAACGTAACAAATTTCTTATAAAGGATTGTACATTAGGATTTCGCCACTCTAACAAACGAGACCTATCTAGGCAACCTAAATGTATTCTATCATTTTTTACTAATTCAGGAGCTCTTTTTTGAACATAAGCAAGTAATTCTTTTTTAGGTAACGCTCCATCTCGCCCTCTTGTTATAGCACCATTGTGTGTAATTTCAATCATATTAGTATCGCTATCAAACTGACAAAATTTATCCAAATTCAACTGTAATGAATGATGTCTAGTCTCTTTATTTGTTATAGATATATTCAATTGAGTTCTACCGATGCTATTGCCCCAATGGGGATCATTTTCAGTATGTGCGGTAGCACATATACTAATCCCCAAAACCTGATCTTTCCCTTCATAATCCTGGGCGATAAATAAACGTGTCCAATTTTGATAAGACCCTCCTCCTCTGTTTCCAAAAAAAGTGAAGCCTCTAAAGCAATCTTCCATTACACCTATTTTTTCTAAAATCTTCGGAGATGAAATCTTCTTTAATAATAGTAAATTTAAAAAATTAAGGTAAAACTCATAATTTTCTTCAGGACTATCCTCCCCGATATATCCCATATTCAAAAATTTATTTTGCAACCTTTTTGATTTGATATCCTCAAACGTATATGGTTTATCTTTGTTTGCCTTAATAAACTTCACTTTAGATTTTAAAAGCTCTTGATAAGTCGGAATTTTATTGACTTCTTTATATCTACCATTCTTAAATTGATAAACCACAGCATTGATACCATTAATAAGCATGATATATTCAGCATCTAATACATCCCTATATCTTATCGCTTGATCTAATACCATATTACATTCAACATCAATATGAGAAGCTTTACACTCTATTACCAATAAAACTTCTTCTTGGTTATCATCACGATAAACGACGATATCTGCTCTACCTCGTAAACCGTTCTTCACATGGCACATAGGTTCTTCTACACGAATTCGTTCAATCGGTATACCAAGTTTCTTTTGTAAAAATATAATTGTTTTTTGTCGAACTTCTTCCTCCGGAGTTTTCTGAACCAAAAAGTAACGAATAGGATCAAAATAACACTTCTCATCTTGTTGATGTTCATGTAATTTTATTGAATTAAAAATACATTCTACATTCTCCATTTAATTTACTCCTTACAACACCCGCATAAATTCATCTATTTTTCATTTTTAACATTATATCATACATAAATATTAGTTGTCTTATAAAGGGACACTACAATTAAAAGAAAAAAGGTTCCGTATTTCAGTTGAGGCTTATCGACCATCAACTTCCTACGGAACCTTTTTCCTTTACGACATCGGATAACACTACAAGAATGTTATAACGAAATCATCATTTTAATTACTATATTTAGTTATTAACCTTTAGTTGCTAGTAAACTATTAACCATAGCTTTCAACGATTCGATTTCAGCTTGTTGTTTATCCAATACTTCCTTCTGTCTACTATTCTCTTGTTTCAAAGAGGTCATTTCATCTTGCATCACATAAATGGAGCTGATTGGACCACCTTTGTAGCGTTCTGGTACAGCTTTTTTAGCATCGCTGTTACCAAACTTATGAGTATAACCGGCATTGATCATATTATGACGTCCACCTACGGAAACACCCACGTTGAACATTGTATCTTCATTAGTATAATGAGCAAGACCTAATGCTGCTGCACTCTTACCACGGTAGTTACCATATCCAGCCATAACTTGAGTTGGTTCCAATGGATCATATTGAATTGGTTTCAACGCTGACATAGCCGCCGCATGAGCGCCTACTTGTTGTGTTTCGGATTCAACATTAGCAATTGCATTAGCAAGCTGAGCATTAGATTTTTTCAATTGACCAAGGTTAACCGCATCTGTATCTGCTGTACCAGCTGCAACACCCTTGATTTGATTGTTGCCATTATTCAAGCCTTCAGTAGTTAAAGACACTGTACCAGCATTTGGATTTTGCGGATTAGCAGGTGTGATAGTCACGCCAGAACCATTTACAACAGAAGTATTTCCTGCTGCATCTTTGCTTTTAATAATGTCACCTTTCATAACAGTAGATGCACCATTATCGTCCTTCACTTCCACACTAGACAAACCATTCAAATCTTTAGCTAATTGTACTTGTAACTTACCGTCTTTTGCATTAACACCGATATTGTTATCGGACAATTTTGCTGCATCAGCACCACCAACGATTTCAAGTTTTTCATTCAAGGTCTTATCGATAACTGTATTCCCATTATCACCAGCGAAATGTAAACCATCATTCATAGTCGCTACGGTTTCTTTTACAGGATTGCCTGCTGCGTCTTTCGTTTCATAAACGATACGATCTTTACCAGCACCAGTACCTGTCAATCCGTCAGCACCTTTAGCCGCTGTGATAGATGCATTCGCACCATCTTTACCGCGTACGCCCATAGTGCCGTCAGCACCGTTCAATACAACGCCCGGTTTATCATTTGCCACATCACCTACGGATACACTTTCAAGGCCTGTCATATTTTTATTCAAGGAATACGTGAAAGTAGTACCTGTTTGGTCAATAGTGAGGTTATCACCGGCACGGAATTCTACTTCCGTTTTATCGCCAACTTTAGTTGCTGTATTATTGCCTGTCGCTTGGCCTGTGCCTATAGCACTGCTCTTTGCCATCCAGCCGAAGTCTGCTACCTTATCTTCTACGGCCATTACACGAGTATCTACCGCTTGGATTTGGTCTTCTGTCGCTGCTTGACCGCTCACAGGAGCCTGTCCGCGAGTCCAAGTCTTATTAGATAAACCGTTCACAGTCCCTTTATTGTCCTTGTTAACCGTTACATCGCCCGCTTTAAGATCTTTGCCTTCTACAGTGCCTTCGGATGTAATATTACCTTTAGCCTTGATGCTACCATCAGTTCCATCAAGAACAATATTACCATTACCCAAATCAACTTTATCAGCCAATTTGATATCGTAATTCGTATGACCATCAGCAGGATCTACAGTTTTTTCTAGCACCAAATTCGGAGTTTCTGTATCTTTCTTATTAACAGATACTGTCGTTTTGGATGCTGCAGTCGCTTTCTTCACATCACCAATGTTCGCCGCATTAGTATCAACATCACCGCCGCTCGCTACATTGGAGATGACTTTACCACCATTGTTTAAGCCTTTATCGGTAAGAGATATTTCATTCGCACCTGGATTAATGGTCATGCCTTTAGGACCGTATTGAGTTGTATTCGTACCGTCTGTCACAGTCGTGCCTGCACTACTGATTGTAGATACTGCATTGCCGTTTTTGAATTGAGCGCTAGTCAAGTTATTCAATTCTTTAGACAATTGTACATACAACTTACCGTCTTTCGCATTAACACCAATATTGTTATCGGACAATTTCGCTGCATCAGCACCGCCAACAACTTCTAGCTTCTGATTCAATGTCTTATTAATAACTTCAGGATTATTATCGCCACCAAATTGCAAACCGTCTTTTAATGTTGCTACCTGTTCTTCAGTGCCAGCTGCATTAGTATAAACAATGCGATCCGCTTGGTCTGTTTCACCTACATGAGCATCACCTTTTCCAGTCTTAATAGTTGCCTTTGCACCATCCGGATTTGTAAGACCTAAACTAGTCATATCAGAGATCTCTTTATTTAAGGAGAATATAATATCTCTACCAGTTTGATTTACATTTAGGTTATTACCTGCTTTAAAAGTCACTGTATCAGAACCTGTTACAGTACTTGTGGAGTCACCAGAATGAGTTCCGCCATCAGCAGCAGTAGCGACATTCCATGTTGCCAAGGTCTTAACCTTCTGTTCGCCTTCCGGTGTAAGATTATCTAGCTTATTCGTTGCAGCGTTATTGATCTTAGCCTTTGTATCATCATTAATATCAACAGTTACTACCCCATCTGCAGCAGTTGTAGCAGTCGTCATAGTACCATTTTTAAAGTTCAAACCTTTCTTTAATGTAACGGTCTTATCTGTACCATCATTATCCTTATAAGTCAGGATAGTAGATTCTGCTATCTTAGTTGGATCGATACCAATTTTGTAAGTTGCTGTATCTTTGTCCGCACTAAGCTCAGGTGTCACAGTGATCGGACCATTAGGATCCGCTGCTGCCATTGTAACAGCTTTAACAGCCTCTTGTTTAACTGCTTTTTCTGTCACGGTTACTGTTACATCATCACCAGCTGCAGAAGTCGTTACAAGGCCTGCACCTTTTACATTAAACTTAACATCACCTGTACTTAAGGATTTTTCTGTTGTATTACCTGTATCTCCACCTAAGGAAATCTTACGAGCCAAGGCTGCCGTATTAGTTGCAATGTTCTGCGTATTGGTTGCAATATTACCTTTATTTGTGGCAATTTCTGTAGCATTTTTCGTGATATTGTCCGCATTCTTCGCAATATTATCCTTGTTCTTATCGATATTAGCCTTATTCGTAGCAATATCATCTTTATTTGTTGCTACTTGTGTATCAACGGCTTTCAATTGATCTTCTGTTGCCGCACGACCACTAACAGGAGTAGTAGTACCAGGTGTCCAGGACGTATTAGTAAGCCCTTCTACCGCAGGTGTTGTCACCTTTGTCGTAGCTGTTACAGTATTAAAGTTTACATCATTTTTAGTCGCTACAGTAAATGTCTTGCCATTTTGAGTAATAGCGATATTAGAGCCATCATTAAATGTAACGGTATCTCCACCTGTTACTGTTTCAGCATTACTGTTATTAGCCTTTACATTCCATGCGGACAAGCTCTTAACCTTTTGTTCACCATCTGATGTAAGATTATCTAGCTTATTTGTTGCAGCGTTATTGATTTTAGCCTTTGTATCATCATTGATATCAACCGTTACGACCCCATCTGCACCAGTTGTAGCAGTCGTCATAGTACCGTTTTTAAAGTTCAAACCTTTCTTTAATGTAACGGTCTTATCTGCACCATCATTATCCTTATAGGTCAACTTAGTAGTCTCTGCTACTTTAGTTGGATCAATGCCAACTTTGTAAGTTGCCGTATCTTTATCTGCGCTAAGCTGAGGTGTCACAGTAATCGCACCATTAGGATCCGCCGCTGTCATTGTAACCGCTTTAACAGCTTCTTGTTTAACTGCTTTTTCAGACACAGTTACGGTTACATCTTTACCAGATGCAGTAGTTTTAGCAAGACCAGCACCTTTAATATTTAAAGTACTATTAGCAAGATTAACATCACCTGTACCGGTATCTCCAGCTACTTTCAAATTCACACTCTTTAACTGTGCCACATTTACAGCATCTGTATCAGCTGTACCAGCAGCCACACCTGTAATTTGACGTGTATTCGTCTCATTACCTACAGAAAAGGCACCTAAAGTAGATGTCAATGCTTTACCGGATAAAGCACCATATTTATCGGTTCTAGAGTCGTTTACATTATAGCCTGCTACACCACTAGCTGTGCTCGCTTTAGACTGTGAACCTACAGCTACACCATTCGCTACAGTAACAGTTGCACCAGTACCTAAAGCAGCCCCTTTAGTAGCAGCAGTTGTTGTAGATGCATCCGGACCTATAGCCATAGAATCAGTCGCTTCTGCACCTTTATTAGATTTATTCCCAACCAAATCAGATTTAATAGAAATATATTTAGATAAAGTCTTCTCAGCTATTGCATATAACTGAGAGCCATTCACCGCATCTGTAGAAGTTGCACTGACAATACCAGGAGCTACATTTTTAAGCTGACGTTCATAACCAGGAGCACCAAAGGATACAACGTCACCAGGCAACACATTTTCACCACCGGCCCAGTTAACCGTATCTCCATTACTCATAGTATAGCTTGTTTGTGCCACACCCGCTGCATCAGTATTAGCACCACCACCGATTGCAATGGAGTTATCCCGATTAGCTTTTGCACCGGCACCAATAGCGATAGCGTTAACTACATTACCAGCCTTACCATCTAGGCGAGTAGCGGAATCCGCCCCCATGCCAAGAGAAAGACCCAAGTCACCAGCTTTAGTTTTCATCCCAATGGCAGTCCCTGCATGACTAGCTGTAGCGGTGATATATTGAGGCAATTGGATATTCGCCAAATCAATAGATGCCTGTCTCAATGTCCCCGTTTTAGCTTGTCCAGTGTTAATATCTGTATAAGTTACAGTTCTAGCAAATGCAACCTCTACGTCATCACCACCTACTACAATAGAGGAATCCCCACTAGCTACAGTATTACCGCCGATAGCAATAGATTGAGAACCCGTCGCTTTAGCACCACTATCATCAGAAGCTCCACCAATAGCAATTGCCTGATCTTCTGTTGCTCGAGAATGTCCACCGATAGAAACACTATTATTACCACTAGCAATAATCCCAGAGCCAATACCAATTGCCCTATACCCATCAACTGAAGAAGTTCTAAATTGACTGCTTGTCCCTATAACTATACTAGACATATTACTTGTAGTTGCATACTGACCGATTTTAATAGAGCCTTTATCTGTTAGCTCCGATGGTAAAGTCGCCCCCATAACATGAGCTGCACCACCAGTTACCGCCAACACAGCAAAAACACTAGTCAATACAGCCTTTTTAGCACTATAATTATTTGCTATCTCAGACACAACTACATAACACTCTTTGCTTTTACTCCAAATCACCTTGAAAATCTTATTCATGAAACACTCCTATTACAACTATAACCTAGATATCCATTTATAAAACCTCATACATACATATGAAAGCTTATAATTAGCCATAATATTTATAATTATATAAAATCATCAATATAACAATCAAGGTAAATTCATTTTTCATTCATGCTTTATCATCATACAAAAATCCAGTGTTTATAGTATTATTTTAATTCTATTTTAGACTTTTGCCATCTTATAAGTACATTTTTTTACTCATTCATATATTAGTTTATGAAATTTTATTCATTTTTAATGCAGGTTTATCTTTTTACATTTTTTTTATGTGTAACTATGCTAAAAACGCAAACAAAAACGGATAGCTCATTACGAGCTATCCGTTTATTTCTTTGGTGATCCAGGAGGGATTCGAACCCCCGACCCACGGCTTAGAAGGCCGTTGCTCTATCCAACTGAGCTACAGACTCATTCGTCAGCGCTTACCGCACCAACGAGGTATATATTATCACAGAGCTATCATAAATGCAAGCACTTTTTTCAAATTTTTTTAATTTTTTTCAAATTAATTTTCAGAGCCTTTTTCATGCCTTTTTTAAACGGCTCTTTTTAACTCCATAAGCGCCGGAAGCTCCATGGATCAGAACACTGATCCGCTTATAGATAACTGCAGTGATCATAGAAGTAAGGGCACCTTTTACCAGGTTAAATGGTCCCACACAGAAAATAGCCAGTGTCCATACGCTGCTGACTGCCGGATTTACAGCTGCCCCTGCTTTGATAATGGTATCGATAGGCATAAAGTTGGAATAAAATGGGATCATGACCAGAGCATTCATTACAACACCCACAACAGCCATAAGAACCGTTCCCACTGCCATTCCTGCAACAGCACCGGTCTTGCTCTTTTTAAAGCGGTAGATAAAGCCTGCCGGAAGGATCAGGGCACAACTCATAACTACATTGGCAAATTCACCTACAAAACCTGTAGAAGTTGGCTTTAAGATCAGTTTGATCAGGATCTTTACGATCTGCATCACAATACCGGCTGCCGGTCCTAAAGCAAAGGTTCCAACCAGCATAGGCACTTCTGCAAAATCAAGTCCATAAAAGCTTGGTGCCAAAAATGGCAGCGGCACTTCAAAAAGCATAAGAACTGCTGCTAACGCACCAAACATTCCCATAAGCACTACATTTTTCGTGTTCAGTAATTTTCTTTCCATCATTACGTTCCTCCCTGTTATGAAATATACTTTTTGGTTCTTTCAGATATCTGAAAAAGCCCGTTTTCGTAAGTTCATCTTCTGAGGAATATGCGTTTTCATATCAGTTCAAAAAGAAAAGCATAAAAAAACCGGATAGCCGATCAAGCTATCCGGGGATTTACTGATATTTTCTGTTTCTCCTATGTATTTCTTTTCATGAACTACATCAGGACCAAAACAGTCGCATCTTCTTCTCTCATCCAGACTTTACTGTCGGTTCCGGAATTTCACCGGATCGGCCATATAACATGGTTCGCGGACTATACCGCCGGTAGGGAATTTCGCCCTGCCCCGAAGAACTTATCTGAGTATCAGTATACTATCTTCTATTTTCGCCGTCAATAGGGTTTGGCGGGAAAATGTACGCACACAAAAAGCAGGTGATGGGAATCGAACCCACGTATCTAGCTTGGAAGGCTAGTGTTCTA
>OGZV01000756.1_pt1 | contig 33536 bp, 26 predicted proteins | sample 1576861 | NCBI WGS metagenome assembly OGZV01 (sample SAMEA3541501, study PRJEB24748) | human gut metagenome | biome: human gut; feature: human-associated habitat; material: faeces | place: China | collected 2012
GTCTGGATTCTTCCCATGTATGATGTTCGGTGTCCCGGGTGCAGCTCTTGCTATGATTCAGACTGCTAAGAGTAATAAGAAGAAAGTTGCAATCGGTCTGGTAGCCTCCGCAGCTGTTTGTGCATTTGTCTGTGGTGTTACAGAGCCATTTGAGTTTGGTTTCATGTTCCTTGCACCGGCACTTTATGTTGTATATGCATTATTATATGGTATCTTCACAGTGATTACGGTATTAGTTGGATTTAGAGCAGGTTTTAGTTTCTCTGCTGGAGCAACAGACCTTCTTTTCTCTGCAACCCTTCCGGCAGCAAAGAATACCTGGATGATCATTCCACTTGGTATTGCAGCATTTATTGTATTTTACGTTGTATTCCGTTTCGCTATCACAAAGTTTGATCTGAAAACTCCTGGTAGAGAAGACGATGATGTGGAAGCAGAGAAAAATGTCGACCTTGGGAGCAGTGATTACACAACTGTAGCGGCAACAATTTTAGAAGGTGTTGGTGGTGCAGCCAATATTAAAAGTATTGATAACTGCATTACAAGACTTCGGCTTGAGGTAAAAGACAGTTCTTTAGTAGATGAGAAGAAAATCAAATCAGCAGGGGCTGCTGGTGTTATCAGACCAAGTAAAACAGCTGTTCAGGTTGTCATTGGAACAAAAGTCCAGTTCGTAGCTGATGAGTTCAAAAAATTATGTAGATAATCAAAAACATACTATTTGTGAAATGAAATCATATTGAAGAAAAAATAATCCCTTTTTTGACAGAGGCGGTTCCAGTTGGAATCGCTTCTTTGTCATCTATGCGATCCTTAATGAAAATATAAAGTTTCACAGTCCACATGTTTAACATAATGGAAAATAATTTATTGTTTACAAAGAAAAACGATAATGATAGAATAACCATGATATATTGCGAAAAAAATCAGAAAGGGGGAAGAAGTGGACACAGATGGCAGGTTTATGGCAGATGGTATTCAGACAGCTTCAACCCCAGAAAAAGCGGGCCATACCGCAGAATGTACGTCATTTGGACCGGAAAAAGCCGGAAGAGAGCGGACAAATGAACAAACAGGAACAGGAAAGGACACAAAAGGACGTGGAAAATGAAGATTTACTGATCAGTCAGATCGATGAGTTTCGTGAAAAAGCAAAACAACTTCAGGTGCTTCTGGCAGCAAAAGAAAGTAAAGCGGCGGAATTGCAGTCGCTTGTGGATGAGCGGGCAGACAAAGCACAGGAATTAGAACATATTTTAACAGAACGTCAGGAAGAAGCAGACAAGATCGTTACCGAATTTGGACGAAAAGTAGATGCACTTGCCGAAAAGGTGACGGCTAAAATGACAGAGATTGAGGCAGGTCTTACCGGACAGGTGGCTGATATCAGGAAAACCAGTGAGGAACAGATTGCCTTAAATCGTCAGATGAATGAGGAGCAGACGGCTTCTAACCGGAAATTAAACGAGGAACAGATTGCGGCGAACAAGCAGTTCTTAGAGGAACAGGCAATTGCCAACAAAAAGCTCAGTGAAGGACAGATTGCGGAGGTCAAGGAGCTGTTAGAGAATGCAACGTCACAGTTAGAGTCTATTAAGACGGATCTTTCTGAAAAAGTACACACGGAAAATGTCAAATGTTATCGTAACATACAGGATCTGTTCAATGAGTTTGATTCTAAAATTGAAAAAATGGATGAGATGGAAGGCGGCGTTGATTCGGTGAAAGGATATGTGAAGCTGCTATCCTGGTTTTCAATTTTAAATTTTGTGGTATTGATCGTATTTATATTATATTCTATGGGAGTATTTCGCTTTTAACAGTACACATGACGCCGGCGCTGCCAGCGTCTGTTTCTTTCTTTTTTAGAAATAAAAAAGAAGAGTCCGGCAGTAATAAATCAGAGAAATAGCTGCTAATTTTTAGGTAAAGAGAGGAATTTCATGAGCGCAGAAAAGAGAAAAGTTTGGGTTGTAGGGCATAAAAATCCGGATACGGATTCTATTTGTGCAGCTATCTCTTATGCATATTTAAAAAATCAGACAGAAAACGATAAAACCTATGTGGCAAAACGTGCCGGAGCAGTAAATGCAGAGACACATTATGTGCTCGATTATTTTGGGGCACAGGAACCAGAGTTAGTTACCTATGCGGGAACACAGATTAAGGATATTAATTACAGAAGAACGGCGGGAGTAAGCAGCCAGATTTCCCTGAAACGTGCATGGGAGACAATGAAAAAATTAGAGGTTGTAACGCTTCCGGTAACCAATCAGTTTGGAAAACTCGAAGGAATTATTGTAACAAAGGATATTGCAACGTCTTACATGGACGTTTTTGATAATCATGTGTTATCCCAGGCACGAACACAGTATAAAAATATTGCGGAAACGTTGGATGGAACGATCATCGTTGGAAATGAGCATGCATATTTTGTAAGAGGAAAGGTAGTGGTAGCGACCTCGAATCCGGAATATATGGCAGATTATATCGAAGATGATGACATGGTAATCTCAGGGGACCGGGAAGAGGCGCAGAAACAGGCTATCGAGTCAAATGCAAGCTGTCTGATCATCGGTGGGGGAATTGAAGTCAGCGAGGATGTACGCGCCCTTGCGGAAAAACATGACTGCATCATTATTACAACACCGTTTGATACATTTTCGATAGCGCGTCTTATCAATCAGAGTATGCCGATCAAACAGTTTATGACGCGGAAAAATATCATCACATTTGGTATAGAGGATTATGTGGACGAAGTGAGAGAGACGATGTCAAAAATCCGACACCGTGATTTCCCGATCTTAAATGAAAACGGTAACTATGCCGGTATGGTTTCCCGTCGTAACCTGATGAATATGCAGAAGAAACAGGTGATCCTTGTTGACCACAATGAGAAGGCACAGGCGGTAGACGGAATTGATGAGGCAGAGCTGTTAGAGATCATCGACCATCATCGCCTCGGCAGTCTTGAAACAGTTTCGCCGGTTTATTTTAGAAATCAGCCACTCGGCTGTACCTCAACGATCATTTATCAGATGTATCAGGAAAAGGGCGTGGATGTGCCAAAACAGATTGCAGGACTTTTACTGTCTGCCATTATTTCTGATACGCTGATGTTCCGTTCACCAACGTGTACACCGTTAGATAAATCTGTGGCGGAGGCGCTTGCAGTGATCGCGGAAGTAGACATTGAGACTTATGCGAAAAATATGTTCCAGGCGGGCAGTAATTTCAGCGGAAAGTCCACGGAGGAGATCTTTTATCAGGATTTCAAGATATTCCATACCGATGACTGTGATTTCGGAGTGGCACAGATCAGTGCTATGAGCCGGGAAGAACTAGACAAAGTGGCAGAACAAATACGCCCGTTTATGGTACAGGTGCTTGCAGAAAAGAAGATAGATATGGTCTATGTCATGCTGACGGACATTTTAGAGGAATCCTCAAAAATTATTTTTGACGGGGAGAATGCAGGCAGGATTTTAGGAGCCGCGTTCCGCAAAGAAGAGCGGGCTGATGGTATTTTGTTAGACGGAATTGTTTCCAGAAAGAAACAGTTCATACCGACGCTCATGAATGAAATGGCAGAGCGTCAGTGAGAAGCAGTGTCAAAATAGGATGAGAATAACAGAATGTGTGTCCTGCGGACATTTTATTATCATAAATTAAGATTTCAGGTTTTGGAGAGAGTCCCTTGGGGCTTCTCCAAAACTTTTTTTATATGCACGCGAAAAAGTTGAATAATTTTTAAAACCGCAGGCATAGCAGACTTCAGTGATCGGCATTCCTTCTGCAATCAGATCTTTTGCTAAAAGCAGCCGTTTGGTCGAGAGATAATTGCCGATCGTGTAACCGGTCTGGTCTTTAAACGTATGCATCAGATAAGAGCGGCTTAAGAAAAACCTCGCAGACAGTTTGTCGATGGAGATATCCTCGGTCAGATGTTCACTCAGATAATTTAATACCGTGATGATTTTTTCGTCGGAGGCAGTATCATTGATAAATTCGATGCCATCGTGCATGGCAGCACGGTTTAACTGTATCATAAATTCTAAAAATAAAATTTTCTGATGCAGGGAAGCTGCAAAATCTTTATCATTTACAGACTGGTCAAGTGCCTGTATCGCAGTTTTTAACTTTGCAGCACGCGAACCCTGAAAACGCAGCACGTGTGACTGTTCTGTGGCAGCCTGGCTCAGACAGTGTGAAAGATCAAAATCGGACTTTTCATATTTTTTCAAATAATCCGGTGAAATGTAGATGATGATACGTTCATAAGGAGATTCTGACTGAATGATCGGCCGGTGAACCTCCCCGGCGTGAACTAACACGATATCATTAGGGGCAAGCTGATAAGAATGTCCCTCGATGCAATAAGTGATATCACCGTTTAACAGGATTAAAATCTTATGAAAATCGTGATAATGATAAGAAAAATCCTTTTTATTCTGGTCTTTCAGATGAAATAATTTAAAACTGGATGTCAGATAACCGACTTTTTTATATTCCGGCATACAGGTACTCCTTCCGAATCAGATTAATAAAATGCTTTTCAAATCCAACCCTAACACAAAAAAGCACAATTTGCAATATACACAGCACTAGACGAGTATATATTTTAAAAAGTGTTTTATATAATAGAACCATATGAAAGAAAAAGTTATAGGAAATAAATGTTAAAAAACTTGAAATAATAAGAATGAAAAAGAAGGAGAACGGCATGAAGAATTTCAGCAATTACAATGATTACAGTACAAAAGAAGAATTACATTTTGAATCAAAGGCAGTACACGGAGCACTTGGAACGGAACCGCTTACCGGAGCAGTCAGCATGCCAATCTTCCAGACGGCAACATTCCGTCATCCGGCACTTGGAGAATCCACAGGATTTGCATACAGCCGTCTGGAAAACCCGACCAGACAGGAATTAGAGCGTACCATGGCAATCTTAGAGGGTGGAATCAAAGGCTTTGCATTTTCCAGCGGACAGGCAGCCAATATGGCAGTGTTTTCCCTGTTAAACCCGGGAGATCATGTGATCTTATCTGACGATATCTATGGTGGAACATTCCGTATCATCGGTGATGTTTTTGGAAGATACGGCATCGAGCACACTTATGTGGATATGTCAGAACTTGATGAGGTAAAGGCAGCCATCCGTCCGAATACAAAAATGTTATTTATCGAGACACCGACTAACCCGATGATGAAGGTGGCAGACATCCATGCACTTTCTGAGATCGCAAAGAGTATCGGAGCACTCACGGTTGTTGATAATACATTTTTAACACCATATTTCCAGAAACCATTACAGCTTGGTGCAGATATCGTAACACACAGCTCCACAAAATATTTAGGCGGACATAACGATACGATTTCCGGTATCGTGGTTGTAAAAGATGACGAGGAGATTGCAGAAAAGATCCATGTCCATATCAAATCTCACGGCAGTCAGCTTGCACCGCTTGATAGCTGGCTGATCTTAAGAGGAATCAAGACATTGCCGGTTCGTATGGACAGACACAACGAGAATGCGAAGAAAGTTGCAGAGTGGCTCAGAACACAGCCGAAAGTACAGAAAGTGTATTATGTAGGTTTTGAAGATCACAAAGATTACGCAGTGACGAAAAAACAGACAACTGGTTTTGGCGGAATGATCTCATTTACTGTTGACAGTTTTGAGACAGTAAAGAAAATCTTAAAAGGTGTTGATATGATCATGTTTGCAGAGAGCCTTGGAGGAACAGAGACACTGATCACATACCCGACAACACAGACACATGAGGATACACCACTTGACATCAAAGAGAAACTTGGTATTACAGACTGCTTCCTTCGTATGTCAGTCGGAATTGAAAATGCAGATGATATCATTGCAGACCTTGACAGGGCAATGAATGCATAAAATGGAGGATTACCATGAAATTTACAAAAATGCAGGCATTTGGAAATGATTATGTATATATTGATGCCGTTCACCAGGAGATTAAAAATTTACCGGAGCTGGCACGGTTTGTCAGCGACAGACATTTTGCCATTGGATCAGACGGAATGGTTTTGATCTGTCCATCCGATAAGGGAGATTTCCGGATGCGGATGTTCAATCCGGATGGTTCAGAAGGAGAAATGTGCGGCAACGCACTCCGTTCTGTCGGAAAATATGTTTATGACCACAGGCTGACCGATAAGACAGAACTTGTGATCGAGACACTTGGTGGAATGCAGCATCTGAATCTGACGGTAACGGATGGTCTGGTATCAAACATCCGGGCAGATATCGGGGAACCGAGACTGGATACGAAAGTAATTCCGGTAAATACAGATTTAGAGCAGTTTGTAGAGCAGCCGGTGGAGGTGCTGGATAAAACATTTCATATCACGGCAGTATCCTGGGGCAATCCACATTGTGCAATGTTTGTGGATTCTGTCGCAGACCTTGATGTGGAGCGTTACGGAAAGACAATCGAGCATATGACATCGTTGTTTCCAAATAAAACCAATGTTACATTTGCAGAGTTTGTAAAGCGTGATTATATCAAGATCCGTGAATGGGAACGTGGGACCGGTGAGACGATCGGATGTGGGACAGGCTGTTCGACAGCGGTTGTTACAGGTGTTCTGACCGGACGTACAGACCGCAAAGTTACTGTGGAGCAGATTGGTGGACCTCTTCTGATCGAGTGGGATGAGAAAACAAACCATTTATTTATGACGGGACCGTCACACACTGTGTTTGAAGCGGAGATTGATGCATCACACATTTTAGAAAAATAAAAAGATATTATACAGGGGCTGCCGTGCAGAATGTACGGCGGCTTTTCGTGGTCTTGAACAATATAGGGAGAAAAAATGAAGTTAAGTAAGATCTGTGAAAAGATAAAATACGAATGTTTACAGGGCAGCATGGAAGCAGAAGTCAGAGACATTATCTATGATTCAAGAAAGATTGCAAAGGAAACCATGTTCGTCTGTATGGTTGGAGCAGTGACGGATGGTCACAAATATATCCCGGATGCAGTGGAAAAAGGAGCAAGTGTCATTGTTGTGGAGCGGGCGGAGGAAGCCACGCAGATTCCTGATACGATCACCGTGTTAAAAGTGGAATCTGCACGTTATGCACTCGCATTGATGTCAGCTGCATTGTTTGACTACCCTGCAGAAAAGCTGATCACGATCGGACTGACCGGCACCAAAGGAAAGACAACCACGACATACATGATCAAAAATGTGCTGGAAGCAGCAGGCAAAAAAGTCGGACTGATCGGAACGATCGGAGCGATGATCGGAGATGAGAAGATTCCGTCAAAAAATACGACACCGGAATCTTACGAACTGCACCGCATGTTTGCTTCCATGGTAGAAGCAGGCTGTGAATATGCAGTGATGGAGGTGTCCTCCCAGGGACTGAAAATGGACCGAACAGCAGGAATCATGTTTGATTACGGTGTGTTTACCAATCTGTCCCCGGATCATATCGGACCAAATGAGCATGCATCGTTTGAGGAATATTTAGAATGTAAGAGCATGTTATTCCGCCAGTGCAAGATCGGTATTTTAAATGCAGATGATGAGCACAGCGAAGCAGTTGCGGCAAACCATACCTGTGAGATCCACAGTTTCGGGGTGGAAGATGGCAGTGAAAAAACGTTTCTTGGCAAACCGCTTGATCTGGTTGCAGCGGATCTTGGATTTATCAAGGAAAACGGAAAACTCGGTATGCATTTCCATGTGAAAGGATGCATGGACTGCGAGGCAAGAGTGCATATTCCGGGAAGATTTTCAGTATATAATTCACTGGTAACAATGTTAGTCTGCCATCTGGCAGGAATTTCAGATGAGGCAATCTTAGACGGTCTGGATAAAGTGCAGGTCAAAGGACGTGTGGAAATGCTTCCGGTATCGAAAGATTATTATCTGATCATTGACTACGCACACAATGAAGTCAGCACCAGAAGCGTGCTTACGACATTGATGGAATATCATCCGAAACGTCTGATCTGTGTCTATGGCGGCGGCGGAAACCGTTCAAAGCTGCGCCGTTATGATATGGGTGAGGTAACCGGTGAGATGGCAGATCTGTGTGTACTGACCTGTGATAATCCGAGAGATGAAGACATCCGCGATATCAATAAAGATATTAAAGTCGGACTTGCAAGAAGTAACGGAAAATATATCGAGATCGACGACCGGAAAGAAGCGATCGCATACTGCATGGTAAATGCCCAGCCGGGAGATATGATCGTATTGCTTGGAAAAGGCCACGAAGATTATCAGGAGATCCGCGGTGTGAAATACCATTTTGATGAGCGTGAGGCAGTTGCGGAAGTTTTAGATGAGATCAAAGAGGGAAAGCGCACAAAATAAAAGAATACGAAATTGGAGGAAATATTTTGAATACAATTACCGTAGAAGAACTGGCACAGAAAGGAACAGAAGGTCTGCAGCTGATCGACGTCCGTCCGGAAAATGATTTTTCACGCGGGGCGATTGATGGTGCCATCAATCTTCCGTTAGAAAAGATCGAAGCGGGTGAGACAGATATTTTAAAGAAAGACCAGCCGGTTTATCTGTACTGCCATGTGGGGGAAAACAGCAGGGATGCAGCAGAGATACTGGATGATGAAGGCTATGATACCATCAATTTAGAGGGTGGTTACCGTGCCTGGTTAAGATACCAGCTCACGCGTGTGACGATGGAGGATGATTCAAGAAAAGAGCGTACCGAGCAGATTGAAAAAAGCCTGATCAAAAAATTCAGAAAGCCGGTCTGGAGCCGTTTTACCAAGGCACTTCATGATTATGAAATGATCCAGGATGGCGATAAGATCGCGGTATGTATTTCCGGTGGAAAAGATTCCATGCTTTTGGCAAAACTGTTTCAGGAATTATACCGTCATGGAAAACGCAATTTTGAACTTGTTTTCCTGTGTATGAATCCGGGCTATAATGAGGAAAACTGGCGTATTATCCAGGAAAATGCAAAACTGCTTGATATCCCGCTCACGACATTTGAAACACAGATTTTTGATTCTGTTGCAGAGGTAGATAAGAATCCGTGTTATCTGTGTGCGAGAATGCGGAGAGGATATCTTTATTCAAAGGCAAAAGAGTTAGGATGTAATAAGATCGCACTTGGACATCATTTTGATGACGTGATCGAGACGATCCTGATGGGAATGTTATACAGTGGAAAAGTTGAGACAATGATGCCAAAACTTCACAGCCAGAATTTTGAGGGAATGGAACTGATCCGTCCACTTTATCTGGTAAAGGAAGAGGACATCAAGGCATGGCGTGACTATAACCGCCTGCAGTTTATCCAGTGTGCCTGCCGTTTTACGGAAAACTGTACAAGCTGTGGCGGGGCAAAAGGCTCCAAGCGTGAGGAAATGAAAGATCTTGTCACCGAACTGCGCAAAAAAAGTGAATTTATTGACAGCAATATTTTCAACAGCGTCAGCAATGTGAATTTAAAGACTATCATTGGATATAAAAAAGATGGAGTGTACCATAACTTCCTGGATGATTATGATGCAGATTAAAGCGGATTTTTCGTGTATAAGTAGGCGAATAAATGTGGTAGAAAATTGAGACGAAAATCCTTACTTTTAAAGTAGGGATTCGTCTGGTGTTTAAGAAGGAATCCTGTTGGCGGGGGTCCTTTTTTTGATTCATAGGAAATTACGTCCTATGAATCAAAAAGCCCTCCGGGCAGGATGCGTATCTCGCGGAGAAGAAGTTAGCTGTAAACAGCACCGCTCGAGCGCGAAAGAGTCGCGAGCGACTCTTTTTTATCAGCACTGCGAATCTGCTTACTCGCAAACGGGAATCATCGTTACACTGAAAAAAATATCCGCGAAAGGAGTTCACCTATACAATGAAAGCCCACAAAACAATCAACTACGAATACAAAAATGCCCCAATCCCAGGCGGCGGATACGTCACCGGACTGTTATACCATCCCAGACAGCCCGGCATCCTCTACGCCAGAACAGACATCGGCGGTGTTTACCGGTATGATTACGAAAAAAAACACTGGAAAAGTCTGATCGATGGCGTGAGCATGGAGGATATCTCTGAAACATTTCCAATCGCATGTGCACTCGACGAAAATCATCCGGAATATTTATATATTATGAGCGGTATTAACGGGCAGGGCTATGGAAAATTTTCTATTTCAGAGGATTATGGAGAGACATTTATCCATAAAAAGATACCTGTGACTGTCCATGGCAACCTGTGCGGAAGAGGAACCGGATATCGTCTGGCAGCAGATAAAAAGGATGAGAATATACTTTATTTTGCAAGCCAGTTAGATGGTCTGTGGAAAACCACGGACAGAGGAGATACCTGGAAGAGACTTACTTTAGAAGAAAATTACATGACATGTGTCTGGGTGTCAGATGATGCAAAAACGATCGTCGCAGGGACAGCAGGCTATACGACGAGAGAAAATGATAAACTGCGTGGTCACAGCCTGTATGTTTCCTATGATGCAGGCCAGTCATTTGAAAGGCTGATGCAGCCGGAAAATGTTTTAGTCAGTGACAGCAAAATGAACGGTCTGGTGGCATCACGTTATGATTATGATGGAACTTATCTTTATGTGACAATGAATGTTACCGGAAGATGGAATTATGTGGTCGATCTCGGATACAGCTGCGATTCCGGGGATGTGATCGGTGGAAAAGTACTCCGTTATTATTTTTCGGAAGGGAAAATTGCAGGATATGATGATATCACGCCGGATGCGGATGGTGTATTGACAAAAAAATTTTTAAATTATGGATTTGGCGGGATTTCCTCCTGTAAAGCGATGCCCGGACTTTTGGTCTGCTCGACACTTTGCCGGGAAAAAGAGGGTGATGAGATCGTATATCTTTCCAAAGATTATGGTAATAGCTGGAGTGTGAGCCTGTGCGGACTTGAAAAAGGAGATCTGTATTTTAATACTTCCTATATGAAGCCGGAGTACAATGGCAATCACTGTCTGCTGCACTGGATGAGCGATATTAAGATCAATCCATTCGATCCGAATGAGGTATGGTTTAATTCCGGAACCGGTGTTTTTATGACGGATGCACTGCTTGGTGAACATCCGCGTTATCATGATGCATGTGCAGGAATCGAGGAGACGGTTCATCTGAATGTATATGCCCCGGTCGCCGGAGAAGCAGAACTTATTGATATCGTCGGGGATCTTGGCGGTTTTGCGTTCCGTAATCTCGATGAACCATGTAAAAATTCATTTGACGACAGGGAAGGCAACCGCTATATTACCTGTATCAATGCAGATATTTCCGATGCAGACAGCAATCTTGGCATTGTGACGGCACGGGGAAACTGGAAAGGGAAAACAAAAGGCGGTCTGGTGCGCACCCGTGATAATTTTAAAACATTTGAGCGGATCAGCATGCCGTTTGGCATCAATGCAGAGATTGACCGAAAACTGCATGAGATTGAAAATCCGAATGTAAATGCCGGCTGGGTGGCAATGTCACCGGACGGTACAAATATTGTCTGGTCTGTGGCAGATGGCATCAGGCTTCTGGGGGAACTGGTGATCATCAGCAATGACGGTGGGAAAAATTTTCAAAAAGCAGGCGTATTTGATCTGAAAGGAAATCCTGTCAAAAAGGGTTACCTGAAAGTCTTTTCTGACCGTACTGGTAATGATTTGTTTTACGGTTTTGGCGGTGCGTCTGAAATCTATGTGAGCAGGGACGGTGGTAAAAACTTTTACCAGAAACAGCCGGAAGAAACATTTCCTATCTGCGATTTTGGTTATATTGATACTGCAAATAAGACGGAAGTGCGCGGTGAGGGAGGAAAAAGCGGTGTATTTTACATGGCATTAGGTGACGCGGGACTTTATAAATTCTGCTATGACACCGGAACAGATGAAATTCATGTAAAAAGGCTGACAGATGCGAAAGATGCATGTTACCGTATGGGACTTGGTGTGATCGGCGAAGGAAGGGAGTATCTGACAGAGGAAAAGGCGATTTATTTCTGCGGACGTCTTGATGGGGAATATGGATTTTACCGTACCCTTGATGAGGGAAAGTCGTATGAACGGCTGAACCGGGATGATCAGATGTATGGTGAGATCAACAGCATCGACGGCGATAAGAGAAAGTTTGGCAGATTTTTTCTTGCGACAGGGTCACGCGGCGTTCTGTATGGAGAGATGTTGAAATAATCTGACAGGGCAGAATGTTTTGCAAATTTGTATCAACTGGAAAAAGGACGGAAAATTTTACAAATTTATATCAACTGGAAAAAATGATAAATACAGGAAATAGCGAGTTATATTAATTTTGAATGATTCATATAAGAGAGGAAAAGTTAGATGAGAGTTTACGAAGAAAATAACAGACTGGTAATTGCAGATGGAACATCGACATTGTGGTTAGAACCATGGGGAGAAAATTCTTTCCGTGTGCGCATGACGAAGGAAGCACAGATGGATGCACATGACTGGGCGCTGACCGAGGAAGTAAAAAAATGCCCTATTCAGGTGGAATGCAGGGAAGTTGACACGACAGATCCGTGGTATCGCGGAGAAGAATTTGCAAAATATCATCAGACCGGAAACGTATACACGGTAAAAAACGGAAAGATCACGGCGGTGATCTCCCCGGAGGGATGGATCAGCTATTTTAATCAGAAGGGAGAGCTTCTGACCGAAGAGTACTGGAGAAACAGAAACCGGATCAACCGCTATTGCGTGCCACTGCGTATTGATGCAAGAGAATTAAAACCGATTCCAGGAAGTACAGATTACGAACTGACCATGCGTTTTGAAGCATTTGATGATGAAAAAATATTTGGTATGGGGCAGTATCAGGAAAAAAATCTGAATAAAAAAGGTGCGATATTGGAACTGGCACACAGAAACAGCCAGGCGAGTGTACCATTTATGGTTTCAAACAGAGGTTATGGATTTTTCTGGAATAATCCAGCGATTGGGACAGCCATTTTCGGGGCAAATAAGACTGAGTGGCATGCAAAGAGCACAAAGAAACTGGATTATTTTATCACGGCGGGAGATACACCGTTTGAGATTGAAGAACAGTATTCTGCGGCAACCGGAAGAACACCGATGATGCCGGAATATGGTATGGGATACTGGCAGTGTAAGCTGCGTTACCGCAATCAGGATGAGATACTTGCAGTTGCAAGGGAACATAAAAAACGCGGACTTCCGATGGATGCGATCGTGATCGACTTTTTCCATTGGACAATGCAGGGTGAATTTAAGTTTGAGCCGAGAGACTGGCCAGATCCAAAAGCAATGGTGGATGAATTAAAGAGTATGGGAATCGAGACGGTCGTATCTGTCTGGCCGACGGTGGATGAGCGCAGCGAAAATTATGGGGAGATGAATGACAGGGGATATCTTGTCACACCGGATCGAGGACTGTCCTATCATATGAGCTGGATGGGTAATACGGTATTTTATGATGCGACAAATCCGGGAGCACAGAAGTTTGTATGGGATAAATGTAAGGAAAACTACTATAAAAACGGAATCCGCTGTTTCTGGTTAGATGAGGCAGAGCCGGAGTATGGTCCTTATGATTTTGACAATTACCGCTATTATGCGGGACCTGCATTACAGTGCAGTAATATTTATCCGGTCGGTTATGCAAAAGGATTTTATGATGGCTTAAAAGCGGAGGGAGAGAAAGACGTCATGAGTCTGGTGCGCTGTGCATGGGCTGGCAGCCAGAAATACGGTGTCCTTACCTGGTCCGGGGATGTGTATTCTTCGTTCCGTTCTATGAGAGAGCAGCTTCAGGCAGGAATTAACATGTGTGTGGCAGGCATTCCGTGGTGGACATCAGATATCGGAGGATTCCTTGGTGGGGATATCAAAGATCCGGCATTTAAGGAGCTTTTAGTACGCTGGTTTGCATGGGGTGCATTCTGTCCGGTATTCCGTATGCATGGAGAACGTTCCCCGTGGTATGAGAGAGAACAGGAGTTTATCGATGGTGTGCGCCAGCTTACCTCCGGTCAGGATAATGAGGTATGGAGTTTTGGAGAGGATAATTATGAGATATTGAAAAAATATCTGTTTATCCGTGAGCGCCTCCGCCCGTATATCCGTTCCTGCATGGAACAGGCAAGTAAGACAGGGGCACCGGTGATGCGTCCGCTGTTCTTTGATTTTGCAGAAGATAAGGAGAGTTGGAACGTGGAAGATGCATACATGTTTGGCCCGGATCTTTTGGTGGCACCGGTCATGGAAGCCGGAGCGACAGAACGCAGGGTTTATCTTCCGTCTGGTACAAAGTGGACAGATGCATATACGAAAAAAGTATATGAGGGTGGAAACTATGTGACAGTACCGGCACCGATCGATGTGATCCCGGTATTTATGAGAGAAGGAACTTCTTATCCAATTTATGAATGAGCAAAAAATTCCCAACACAGCGTTTGCAGCCGCTGTGTTGGGAATTTTCATATTAAGAAGGGGGTTTAAGTCATAGTGACTACGGAAACCCAACTGTTAAATATTTAACAGCAAATTTATTATGCACCCAAAAGTACTAAAAATCCAGTGAACATATTGTGAATTTTTGTATTTTAATTGTTAATAAATGAAAGAGAACCGCGAAAGTGGACTGCGGACGACTTGACGTTTCCTTTGCTTTTCCCGTATAATAAAAAAGTATGGGTAAATGCCTGATTATTTTTTGGAATGGAGAATAAAATGTCAATAGATCAGAGTAAAATCAGAAATTTTTGTATTATAGCACATATCGATCACGGCAAATCAACGCTTGCTGACCGTATTATAGAAAGAACAGGAACACTGACCAGCAGGGAGATGCAGGCACAGGTTCTTGATAATATGGATTTAGAGCGTGAGCGTGGAATCACGATCAAGTCACAGGCGGTTCGTATCATTTATAAGGCAAATGATGGGGAAGAATACATTTTTAACCTGATCGACACACCTGGACACGTCGATTTCAATTATGAAGTGTCACGAAGCCTTGCAGCCTGTGATGGTGCGATTTTGGTTGTAGATGCTGCACAGGGCGTGGAGGCACAGACACTGGCAAATGTATATCTTGCATTAGACCATGATCTTGACGTGATGCCGGTTATCAATAAGATCGATCTTCCGAGTGCACAGCCGGATGAGGTGGTAAAGGAGATCGAGGATGTGATCGGTATTGAGGCGGAGGATGCACCGCGTATTTCCGCTAAGACCGGTTTAAATATCGATCAGGTGTTAGAGCAGATCGTGACAAAGATCCCGGCGCCGACCGGAGATAAAGATGCTCCGCTTCAGGCGCTGATCTTTGATGCACTTTATGATTCCTATAAAGGAGTCATCGTATTCTGCCGTATCAAAGAGGGAACGGTAAAAGTGGGAGATACCATCCGTATGATGGCAACCGGTGCACAGTCCGAGGTCACAGAGATCGGATATTTTGGTGCAGGACAGTTTATTCCATGTGATGAGCTTGCGGCGGGAATGGTAGGTTATATCTGTGCAAGCATCAAAAATGTCCGTGATACCCGTGTCGGCGATACCGTGACGAATGCCAACCGTCCATGCAGTGAACCGCTTCCGGGTTACAAAAAAGTCAACCCGATGGTGTACTGCGGTATGTATCCGGCAGACAGTGCAAAATATCCGGATCTCAGAGATGCACTGGAAAAATTGCAGATCAATGATGCTTCCCTGCAGTATGAACCGGAGACATCTTTAGCACTTGGTTTTGGATTCCGCTGTGGATTTTTAGGATTACTTCATTTAGAGATCATTCAGGAACGTTTAGAGCGTGAGTTTAATTTAGACCTTGTGACAACGGCACCGGGAGTTATTTATAAAGTGCATAAGACAAACGGTGAGGTCATAGACCTGACAAACCCGTCAAACCTCCCGGATCCGTCTGAAATCGAATACATGGAAGAACCTGTTGTATCGGCAGAGATCATGGTGACGAGTGAATATGTCGGCGCAATCATGAAGTTATGTCAGGAACGCCGCGGTGTTTATCTGAGTATGGAATATTTAGAGGAGACGCGTGCACTCATCAAATATGATCTGCCGTTAAATGAGATCATTTATGATTTCTTTGACGCATTAAAATCACGTTCCAGAGGTTACGCATCTTTCGATTATGAATTAAAAGGATATGAGCGTTCCGAGCTGGTAAAACTTGACATTCTGATCAATAAAGAGCAGGTGGATGCCCTTTCCTTTATCGTATTTAAAGACAGTGCCTACGAGCGCGGAAGAAAAATGTGTGAAAAGTTAAAGGAAGAGATTCCGAGACATCTGTTTGAAATACCGATCCAGGCGGCTGTCGGTGGTAAAGTTATCGCGCGTGAGACAGTCAAGGCAATGCGCAAGGATGTGCTTGCAAAATGTTATGGTGGTGATATTTCCCGAAAGAAGAAACTGTTAGAGAAACAGAAAGAAGGAAAGAAACGTATGCGTCAGGTCGGAAATGTTGAGATTCCGCAGGAAGCATTTATGAGTGTTTTAAAACTGGATGAGGATTAAAAATGGAAAAAAAGGAACTGGAATTATATATCCATATCCCGTTCTGTGTCAGGAAATGTAATTATTGTGATTTCCTTTCTTTTCCGGCGGATGAAGATACACAGAGACAGTATGTGAAGGCACTTTGTAAAGAGATTACCTACTATGGAGCCCATTGCAGGGATTATGTGGTCTCGACCGTATATATTGGCGGCGGTACACCGTCATGGCTTTGGGAGTCGGATATGGCAGCAATCATGGATGCTGTGCATCAGAGTTTTTCCCTGCTGCCGGGTGCGGAAGTTTCCATTGAGTGCAATCCTGGAACTGTCACGGCACAGAAGTTTGCAGTATACAGACAGTCCGGAATCAACCGGATCAGTCTGGGGCTGCAGTCTGCACAGAATGTTGAATTAAAAATGCTGGGACGTATCCATACCTGGGAACAGTTTATAAAGACCTATGAACTTGCAAGGGCAGGAGGATTTTCCAATATCAATGTGGATCTTATGAGTTCTCTTCCGGGGCAGCATATAGAAACCTATGCGGATTCCCTGCAGAAAGTATGCCGTCTGAAACCGGAGCATGTTTCTGCCTATTCGCTGATCATTGAAAAAGGAACACCTTTTTACGATCTCTATAAATTTGATGCGGTCAAGCAGCGTGCGGGAATGGCAACGGATGCACTGCCGACGGAAGATGAAGTCTACGAGATGACGCAGATGACGGAACAGGTACTGAAAGAAAATGGCTATGTGCATTATGAGGTGTCAAATTTTGCGCAGCCGGGATATGCATGCAGACATAATATTGGTTATTGGACACGTGTCAACTATCTCGGAATGGGACTGGGTGCATCTTCTTTGATGGAAAACATACGTTACACCAATACATCGGATCTATATACTTATTTAGAACAGACACAAGCAATCCGCGAAGGTATCTGGGAAAATCATCATGAAGATGGCACAGTGGAACAACTTCCGGCAACCAATCTACATGCCTCGGCAGAATCTGTAAGCAGGTATGCCCAGATGGAAGAGTTTATGTACTTAGGACTCCGTATGATCGATGGAATTTCCAGAGATGATTTCTTTCATGACTTTGGAATACCGATTGAGGCAGTGTATCAGGAAGTTTTAAATCATCTGCAGGAAGAGGGACTCTTAGAGCGCCGTGCAGGCAGAATTTACCTGACACCGAAGGGGCAGGATGTCAGCAATTATGCACTGGCACAGTTCCTGTTTGACGAAACATAATAAAATATTAAGAAAATGTTTTATGGTCATTTAAAGGTGGATGGGATATAATGTGGTAAAGCAATGAGCACATGCACTGCGGACTAAAGTATTAATATCGCAGTACCTGAAATATGCACTGTGGACTAAAATATTTATATAAATGAATGAAAAAGAAAAAAGATAGAGAGTGAACGGATTTGAATGCAGAGAAGCGAAGAAAAAAACGACTGAGAAACCTGGTATGCATAGTATATTGTTCGCTGCAGCTTCTGATCGTTCTTGCGTTATTTAAAGGGATGGGGAGTTTGCTGCACAAGCTGGTTCCGGCAGGCATTGACCTTTCACAGATCGAAGGGAAAATCGTGGCGGTTAATGACGAGCAGGAGAAGCAGGATGAGATAGACGAGAATAAACTGATCGTATGTTTAGATGCCGGGCATGGCGGAAAAGATAATGGATCTGATTACAGGCTTCGTTATGAAAAAAATGACAATTTAAAAATAACACAGGCAGTGGCAGCATATCTTACTGACAAGGAAAATGTGCAGGTTATCATGACACGTTCGGATGATACATTTTTGTCGTTAGAGGAGCGGACAACCTTTGCAAACCAGAATAATGCCGATTATTTTGTGTCGCTGCACCGAAATACCGGTGAGGGAAATGGCGTAGAGACCTGGATCCGCAGTGATGCAGATGATAAGGCACAGTCACTTGCCCAGAATATCATGGACAATCTGGATGCTGCAGGAGTTTCAAGAAACCGCGGCGTAAAGAAAGGAACACAAAAGAGCGAGAGCAAAGATTATTATGTAAATCTGCACACAAACATGCCGGCATGTATCGTTGAACTTGGTTTTATGAACAGCCCGACGGATAACCAGTTGTTTGATGCAAACCTTGACAGTTACGCGAAAGCAATCGGGGATGCTGTATTAAAAACGTATGAGTCCTATGGAAAAGACGGAACAGACGCTACAGAATCGGTAGAGGATGTTCCGAGTACGGAAGACCAGACATCTACGGAAACAGGCACAGGCACGACCGGACAGGTGCTGCAGAATACGCAGATTGAAAACGTAGCTTCTTTAGATGCGACCAGTCATGACTGGGGACTTGGCAGCCACACGGATGACGAAAACCGTCCGCTTGACGCCATCAATGCACAGGAAACTTATGGAAAATATAATGCGTACTTCATCGGTGAAGATACAAAAGATATTTATCTGACATTTGATGAAGGTTATGAATACGGACAGACCGAGAGCATTTTAAATACCTTAAAAGAAAAAGGTGTATCTGCTACATTTTTTGTAACGGAACCATATGCGAAGGACAATCCTGATCTGGTAAGACGTATGATTGATGAAGGTCATGTGCTTGGAAACCACAGTGTGACACATCCATCTGCGGGTATGCCATCATTGACTTTAGATAAGCAGGAAAATGAGGTAACAGAGAATCATGCCTATATCAAGGAAAACTTTGGGTATGACATGTACCTGTTCCGTTATCCGACCGGAAGATTCAGTGAGCAGTCGCTTGCACTGTTAAATAACTGTAATTATAAGAGTATTTTCTGGAGTTTTGCATATCTTGATTATGATGTCAATAACCAGCCGGATCATGTATCAAGCCTGCAGAAGATGAAAGATAAACTCCATCCGGGTGCGATTTATCTGCTCCATGCAGAGTCGGAGACGAATGCAGCAGTGCTGGGTGATTTTATTGATGCTGTGAGAGCTGCGGGATATGGATTTAAGAATTTTTAGATGGTAAAAAATAATATAGTTTAAAAAATTCCTTATCAGATTATTGGTAAGGAATTTTTTTACATTTCTATTACTTTTTTAGCACAGATGTGCAGACGGATACGGTTTCTTTCCATTGTTCATCATGGGAAATCGATGCATCATGGTCACCTTTTTGTGCACCGTAACTTCCAAAACCGGCATGATTTCCTCCTTCGATCACATGTTCCGAATAGTCAGCGGGCATAAGGTCACGGCTGGTTACAACTTTGTCCATGTTTAAGACACCGTCATTGCTGCCATATATGGAAATAACCGGAAAAACAGCTTTTGTAAGATCACTGGTGGAATAGGAAGCAAGCAGGATCAGTCCGTCTAAATCATTTAAATGCTTCCCTGCATAGCTTGCAGCCATGGCACCACCGAGGGAATGACCAGCCAGATACCAGTGTTCATAGGAATAATCCGCCATGATGTCATCCGCTTTATTCATACCAAAGAAAGCAAGGTTGCAGGGCATTTTGACAAGAAAACAGTCGATGCCGCTTCCTGCGATCTGTTTTAACAGTGGTGCGTATGCGATTGCCTCTACTTTGGCGCCAGGATAGAAAATAAGCGCATCTTTCGTACCTGGTCCGTTAAAAAGCATGCCGGTATCCGTGGAACTTACCGTTACGGTATCGGAGGAAGTTAAAGTCTCATCTACATCAACGGCGTGATGGTAGTCATTGACATACCAGACGCTGATGCCGCAAAGTATAAGAATCACGGCAAGCAGTATAATAAGGATAATTTTTGATTTACGTTTTGTGTTAGTCATTTGAAGTTCTTTCTTAAGTTGTATGTTTGAAGGAGGGCCAGAAGGCAGCTGCTCATTATTTTACCTTCTTTTGAGAATCATAAACCTATGCACCTTAAACAGGAATTTATTTTAATATCCATGGTCAACATGTTGCCATTGTCCGCCGTTTGTTCTAACTAAAATCCACTTCCAATCATTGTATGTACTATTTGGATTCAGAGAACCATCTCCTCCAGATGAATCAACATCGAATGAAGATAGCAAAACAATGACTTCATCTGCATTGTTCCTATCTGCCCAATCTTGATGGTCTTTAGAGCTGTCATCCCCTGCATAATAAATTTCTGTAAGAGTACATCCATTCCAGTTGCTCTTAAACTCTTTTTTTATGGTGTCAATAGCAGCTGCAATGTCCTCTTCAGAATATATTTCAGATTCTACATTATGCGTATTTACTTCATTAACGTTTCCGCCACAAGCACTCAAACTAAATACAAGCAGAATACATAGCATTGCACATACAATCTTTTTCATAATTCACACTACCTCCATCAATTCCGATTTGTTACGTTGAAATTATAGCCGATACAGGGAGCGTTTTCAAGTAATCCTGATTTATCTGACTATATTATGCCAGATTTCATAATATGTGTGGACAGCAGTCAGGGACATTCCAGTGGAGAAAGTGATGGTATTTGAAGATAGAAAGCATTGGGAATATATGATAAAATTTAAAAGAAGCATATCAAATGATGATACCTATTTAGAAACGATAGTATAAGGATTAAGGGGTATGGAAATAAGAAAAAGCACAACAGAAGATACAAAGCAGGTTATGGCAATTTTTGAAACGGCAAAGGTATATATGATTGCGCATGGGAATAAAACGCAATGGGGAGAAGGATACCCTGATGAGAAAATATTAAAAACGGATATAGATGCCGGAAACAGCTATGTAAAGGAATCGCCAGAGCATGTTTTGAATATTGCATTGAACAGATAGACTATATTCGTATTGATACACACAAAGATAATATTTCTATGCAGACTGCAATTGAACGGTTTGGATTCCGCAAATGTGGAAATATATATGTCAGAGATGGAGCTGAACGGATAGCGTATGATTATTTGAATGAATAGTATTAAGATACTTTCTTTTTCAGGGTTGGTATGGTATCATGATTATGGTTAGTTAATGCTAACTATGAGATTTGACAAATCACCAGACTGTAAAGGAGAAAACGGAAATGTTTACAGAACAGAAATATAAGGATTTATCGATAAAAGAATTTACCAAAGCTGCGGAAGTATATGATTCCGGGCATGCGGGTGTGTATGAAATGTGTAAGGACGATTATCCGCCGGTTCTTGAAGAATTAAAAAAATATCCATTTCAGGAACTTTTAGATGTGGGGTGTGGAACAGGTCCAATGATAGAACTTTTGGTGAAAGAATTTCCTGACAGGAATTATACGGGAATCGATCTGACGCCCCGTATGATCGAAGTGGCACAGGAGAAAAAACTTGCTCATACTAAATTTTTAGTCGGAGACAGTGAGAATCTTCCTTTTGTCGAAAACACGTTTGATGCAGTGATCTGTACGAACAGTTTTCATCATTATCCGAATCCCCAGGCGTTTATAAATGGAGTGGCACGGGTGTTGAAGAAAAGCGGAAAACTGGTATTGCGTGATTACACGAGTAATAATTTTATGATATGGTTAATGAATCATATCGAGATGCCGTTGGCACATCTTGGCGGGCATGGAGATGTAAGAATTTACAGTTGCATGGAAGTGCGTAAAATGTGCGAAACAGCAGGTTTAAAAGTGATAAAATTAGAGAGACAGAAAGGGTTTCGTATGCATCTTGTAGCAGAAAAGTAATGTGGCTTCGTTTATAGTCAAATATTGTTTTTTGAATATTCATCCGCTATACTAATGGTTAAGTGTAGCGGATTTATTTTCAGGGAGGTTTCCATGCATGGATAACAGATTAAAATTACCAGTAGGAATTGAAGATTTTGAAGAGATCCGGAAAGAGGGATTTTATTATATCGATAAAACAAAACTGATAGAGCAGCTTTTGATGAGCTGGGGAAAGGTAAACCTCTTTACGCGTCCGCGGCGTTTTGGCAAGACTTTGAATATGAGTATGTTTAAAACATTTTTTGAAGCTGGTACAGATAAGTCTGTTTTCGACGGACTATATATTTCCCGAAACAGAAAAATATGTGAGGAATATATGGGAAAGTATCCGGTTATTTTCCTGTCACTTAAGGGCGCAGATGGATTGACTTTTGATGCAGCCTTAAAACGTATCATTACTACCATAAAAAATGAAGCCCGCAGACATTATTATCTAAAAAACAGTGAAAAACTGGTAGATGAAGAACGTATGCAATATGATAAACTTTTATCAGGACAGATGGAAGATTTGTCAGACAGTATTCGTCTGCTGTCAGAACTTTTATGCAGACATTACGGAGAAAAAGTGATCATTATCATAGATGAATATGATGTACCGCTGGATAAAGCATTCAGTAATGGCTATTATGATGAAATGGCAGAACTTATTCGTGGACTATTAGGGCAGGCATTGAAAACGAATGATTTCCTGCAATTTGCCATCTTGACAGGATGTTTAAGAGTATCGAAAGAGAGTATCTTTACAGGAATTAATAACTTTAAGGTGTTATCTGTCATGGATACAAGATTTGATGAGCAATTCGGATTTACCGATGAAGAAGTAAAAAAAATGCTTCTGGATTATGGATTATCGTCGCATTTCGAGGAAGTAAAGGAATGGTATGATGGTTACAGATTCGGTAATGCAGATGTATATTGTCCGTGGGATGTTGTAAATTACATTGATTTATTGTGTGCTGATCCCAATGCCACACCACAGGATTTCTGGTCAAATTCCAGCAGTAACTCTATCGTACGCAGGTTTATTGACAAGGCAAACGTCCAGACAAAAGCGGAAATAGAGCAGTTGATCGCAGGAGAAAGCATTGAAAAGGACGTTTCGCAGGAACTGACGTACAATGAGATAGACAGAAGCATAGAAAATTTATGGAGTGTACTTTTGACTACGGGATATCTGACACAAAATGGCCGTACAGTAAGTGGAAAATATTTGTTGAAAATTCCAAATAGAGAAATAAGAAATCTGTTTACCAGACAGATAAAGGAATGGTTCAGTGATGTGTCAAAAAGTGATGGAAAAACGCTCGAAGAGCTTTGTGAGGCATTCGTAAAGAAAGAACCGGAAAAGATAGAAAAGATATTTGGAAATTATCTGTGGAATACCATAAGTATCAGAGATACTGCGGTCGCAAAGGAAAAGAAAGAAAATTTTTATCACGGTGTTCTTTTAGGACTGTTAGGCTATAAATCCACATGGCGCACAATATCCAATGCAGAGTCAGGTATTGGTTACAGTGACATACTTATCGAGATTGGAGAAAACAGGATGGGTATTGTAATCGAATTAAAATATGCAGAAGGCGGAGATATGGATGCAGCATGTGAGGAAGCACTGCAGCAGATCGAAGAAAAAGACTACATTGCAAGATTAAAGCAGGATGGTATGCAGAATTTTATAAAATATGGCATAGCCTGTTTCCGGAAAAATTGTAAGGTGGTTATGGCAGACTCCATTTAGATATTGTAGAAGAGGGAAAGATATTGAACCATTTTTCAGACAAAAGAAGGAAGTAACATTGCAACACATTCCCCGTTTATGCTTGGAACGTTGAATGCAAAAATCTATAATATCGATACGGAAGACTACCGTATTTGTGAATGGTATGAGCTTGAAAACTCAATAATAACTGGCATAAAAATAGCATGAAACCATCTGGTTTTCTTCTATAAGTGCTACATAAAAAAGTGCAAATATACAAAAAATAGTAATGGCTATGGAAATAAAAATAATTTAGTAGTAAAATAATACTACCAAAATTTGTGCAAAGCACAAAAATAAGGAACGGATACTATGGAGATTAAGAGAGATTTATATCTTGAACAGTTAAAAATAAAAAAAGATAACGGAATGATTAAGATTATCACGGGAATCAGGAGATGCGGCAAATCATTTCTGTTATTTGTGTTGTTTAAGAAATACTTATTGGAAAGTGGTGTAGATAATGACCACATTATTGAGATTGCTTTAGATGGCATTGAAAATGAGGAGTTGAGAGATCCAAAGAAGTGTTATCAGCATATTAAAGATATAATGAATGATGATCAGAAATATTATCTGCTCTTGGATGAAGTACAGTTTATGCCACGATTTGAAGAAGTGTTGAACAGTTTGCTTCGCATCAGTAACATTGATGTGTATGTAACTGGCAGTAATTCTAAATTCTTATCCAGCGACATTGTAACTGAATTTAGAGGCAGAGGAGATGAAATCAGAATTTATCCGTTGTCCTTTGCAGAGTTCTATGCGGCTTTTAACGGAGATTATGATGATGCGTGGGAGGAATATATGATATATGGTGGTTTACCGCAAGTGGCACAATTCTCTGCGGAACGCCAGAAAACGGAGTATCTTAAAAATATTTTTATCAATGTTTATATCAAGGATGTAGTAGAGCGAAACAGGATTCAAAATGTTGATGAAATCGGAACTTTGGTAGATATACTGGCGTCTGTCATTGGAGCTTCTACCAACCCAACTAAAATATCAAACACCTTTAAAAGTGAACGAGGAATCAATTATAGCAATAAAACTATATCTAACCATATTGATTATTTGGCAGAGGCATTTTTGATTTCTAAAGCGAACCGGTATGATATTAAGGGCAGAAAATATATAGGAGCCAATCTGAAATACTATTTTTCGGATGTTGGACTTAGAAATGCAAGACTGAATTTTAGACAGCAGGAGCCGACTCATATTATGGAAAATATTGTTTATAATGAGCTGCTTGTGCGTGGTTACAATGTGGATGTTGGAATTGTGGATGTATTTGCAAAAAATAGTGAAGGAAAGAGAGTGCATAAGCAGTTAGAGGTTGATTTTGTAGTAAATCAGGGCAGTCAGAGATATTACATTCAGGTCGCTTATGATATGACTACAGAGGAAAAGCAAACACAGGAACTTAATTCGTTTCGAAATATTCCGGATTCATTTAAGAAGATTGTTATAGTGAATGGAACGAAAAAGCCATGGAGAAATGAAGAAGGATTCGTATTCATGGGCATGAAATATTTTCTGCTCAATGCAGATAGTTTGGAGTTTTAGTGTGGCAAATTGGAGGTTAAGATGAGACTGGTTTTAGGTGGAATAGCACAGGGAAAACGCGATTATGTAAAAACTGCATATCAGATTTCAGAGAACGACATTTTTTCCGGTGAACAAACAGAACTTGAGCAGTTAAGCGGTGTAGTGGCGGTAGATCAGTTCCATCTGTGGGTCAAAAGAAAAATAAAAGAAGGCGCAGATGTACCGGAACTCACAGAAATATTTATAAAGCAGAATCCGGACTGTATCGTGATCTGCGATGAAGTAGGATGTGGTGTAGTACCGGTCGAAAAAGAAGAAAGAGAATACCGGGAGCAGGTCGGAAGGATGCAGATCGTTCTTGCAAAAGCCTCGGAGAGTGTGGAGCGTGTGATATGCGGGATAGCGCAGAAAATCAAATAGAAATGGTCTTTATCCGGCATGGCGAGACAGAATCAAATCAGAGAAAAAGTTATCTTGGGTGGACAGATGAGCCGCTTTCTGTGGAAGGACGTGAAGTGATTGCACAGAACAGAAAAAAATATCCGGATGCGGATTTTATTTTTACAAGTCCGATGTTAAGGTGCAGACAGACAAAAGAGATTATATATGGCAATCAGCCCTGCCAGATCATAGAAAAATGGAAAGAGATGAATTTTGGCAGTTTTGAAGGAAAAACATATCTCGAATTAAATGGAAATAAAGATTATCAGAGATGGATCGACAGCGGTGGAACACTGCCCTTTCCGGAGGGGGAGAGCCGGGAAGAATTTATCCTGCGGTGCAGAGCCGGGCTCATGGATTGCCTGACCAGATTGACAGAAAAAAAGAGCGATACCTTTCGTTCGGAAGATCAGAGTAAAAAGATAAATAAGATCTGTTTTATAGAGCAGGAAAATGAGCCGAAAAAAGCATCGCAGCAAAAAAAAGTACAGGGAAAAGTTGTCTGCGTCGTACATGGCGGCACGATCATGGCATTATTTGACAGCTATGGAAAGGGTTCCTATTTCGATTATCAGTGCAGGTGCGGACAGGGGTATGAATGTACATTGTCTTATACCACGGATGAAAATGGAGCAGTGGATGAGACTTCGATTTTTATAACAGATGAAAAATTAATTTTGGGAGAGTAACGATATGTATTACCATATGATTGCATTTCTGGCAGGATTTCTGTTAGATCTGCTGATCGGAGACCCGCACTGGCTGTATCATCCGGTGCGCCTGATCGGAAATCTGATCGCTGCAATAGATCATAAAATGTTTGATGTATCAGGCATAAGAAATGAAAAAAAAGAATGGCGTGCAGGCATCTGGCTTGTAGTGATCGTATTATCTGCTACAGGTCTGGTAAGTATTTGCTTACTTCTGGGGGGGTATGTACTCAATCCCGTAGCAGGCTGCATTTTAGAGAGTATCATGACATATCAGATCCTTGCGACAAAGTGTCTGAAAGTCGAGAGTATGAAAGTGTACGAACGTCTGAAGGCAGAGGATCTTGACGGTGCAAGAAAAGCAGTGGCAATGATCGTGGGACGTGACACCCAGAATTTGGATGAAGCAGGTGTTGCAAAAGCAGCAGTGGAGACGGTAGCGGAAAATACATCGGATGGTGTGATCGCACCGATGATCTATTTAGCGATCGGCGGACCGGTTCTGGGATTTTTGTATAAGGCAGTCAATACGATGGATTCGATGGTGGGATATAAAAATGACCGCTATCTGAATTACGGAAGAACTGCGGCAAAACTTGATGATGTGGTAAATTATATTCCGGCACGTATCAGTGCGGCCCTGATGATCGCTGCAGCTTATCTGCCGGGAAAACAGTTTTCCGGGAAAGATGCCCTGCGCATTTTTAAACGTGACCGTTATAACCATGCAAGCCCCAATTCTGCCCAGACCGAGGCAGCCTGTGCAGGTGCCTTAAATCTTCGTCTGGCAGGGGATGCAAGTTATTTTGGAAAGATCGTGAAAAAACCATATATCGGGGATGATATCAGACCAGTGGAAGCAGAAGATATTGCGCGGGTAAATGTGCTTTTATATCGGAGCGCAGTGATTGGGGAATGTTTGTGTCTGCTGATCCTTATGGGAATAACGTTGTTCATTTAATCTAAATTTTCTTCCCCCCCATTTTGATATTTTAAAAAATACCGGCAGCAGTGCTTTTCCTTTTTCGGTTAAGGAATATTCCACATGGGGTGGAATCTCATTAAACTGCTCTCTGTGAATGATCCCAAGCTCCTCTAAATCTCTTAAGGTATTTGTAAGCATGGTATTTGTGATGCGTGGATATATAAGTCGTACTGTCATGCAATGAGGATGCTCATCACCGCAAACCATATAGAAATGGTGCTTGTCAATCTGGGCGATGAGATTATAAAAAAAGGAACGTATCCGCTTAAAATTTACAACAGAATTATCTTATTGTACAGAAGCTGCAAAAAAGGTAAAAATTTTTTTGGCTGGTGAGTCTGCAGAGAAAACATTGCTTGGAATTGGGATTGCGATTTCGGGAATCGTTGACCAGAAAGAACGGATCGTTTTAAAATCCCATGCGCCTGTTCTAAAAAACTACAGTCTGCGTTTTTTAGAACAGGCGATCGGAATCCCGGTATATTTTGAAAATGATGCAAATGCGGCGATGCTGGCGGAAAAAACAGGGGAGTACTCCAATGTAATCTATCTGTCTTTGAATCACACATTAGGGGGTGCATTCTGCATCAACGGAAAGCTGTTTTTGGGGCAGAACCATTTTCAGCTGTTTCGTCTGCGAGTGCCTGAACCAGAGCCTGTACTTTGGGCGAGAGCCGTCTGTAATATTCTAAAACACGCTGTTCACTCTGCGTGATGGAATCTTTCGGATATACTTCATACCGGAAGGGAACATCTGTGTAACCGATCAGATAATCAACAGAAGTATCAAAGAAATCTGCCATGTGAAGAATTACATCAAGATCCGGTTCCGCAAGAGCATGCTCATATTTAAAGATTGTCTGCTGTGTGACATGAAATACATCAGCGACAGCCTGCTGACTCATATGTTTTGATTCACGTAGTTCTTTTAATCGTACCATGCAATAAATCTCCTTATCGTTCTACTTTATCAATAAAAAATGTAACTATATAAAACATACAGGTTGTATTGATAACAGCTAATAAGTGTTATATAATGAATGAAAAGAATCTGAACTACAGAAGAAACATATCTGTGAAAGGAGAACAGTTATGAAAAAACGAATGATCGCATGGCTGCTTTGTGCCTGTATGACATTGACCGCAGCACCGGAGATGCTGCTGGCGGATGTGGCAGGAAAAGAGCATCAGCAGACATAGGAAGAAAACAGTTTCAGAGAGAAAGGGACTGTGGAAACACAGACTGCAGAACAGGATGATGAAAAGTCGACAGTGACAGAGAAAAAAGAAACAGACCAGGCAGATGAAGAAGATCATAATGCCGGACATCTGGCAGAAGAAGAGTCTGGGGCGGTTGAGACGGAGATTGTTACGGAAGAGGCAGAAGAGCCAGAGACGACGATCGTCACGGAAGAGACAGAAGAGCCAGAAACGAAGGTTGTTACAGAAGAAACAGAGGAGACTGAAACAGAGAATGTCACAGAAGAGCCAGAACAGGCTGAAACAGAGAACGTTACGGAAGAAACGGAGAGTACAGAGGAGATTTTAAAAAGGGCATTATCAGGTGATGAGATCAGCCGTATCGATTGGGTACAGGAACTGGTAACATTATTTGATCTTACGGTAGATGAGGACAATTATCCGGATAATTATTACAGTGACATATCAACGGATGATTCGTTTTATCGTGATGTGATGGTGGCATGCGAGTTCGGAATGATCGATCTTGAGGCAGGAGAAGAATTTCGACCGGAAGATGCAGTGACACGTGAATTTGCAGCGCAGACCATGAATGCGATGCTTGGTTTTGTACCGGAAACAGACAGTTATACTTATCAGGATACAGCAGATGTTACATATAAGGATGCAGCACAGGTCGCAATCGACAGAGGATGGGTTACGGTTGCTGCCGGTAAATTTCTCCCGGAACAGTCACTTACAACGGAAGAGCATGATGCAATGATCGCGGATGCAAAAAAGGTTTTGGCAGATGCGCAGATAGAGACCGGAAAAGAAAATACCTGTACGTTTGCGTCCGGAGTAGTTGTTGTACCAAAGGAAACAGCCGTATCTATTGATGTGGACGGAATAGTTATGATCGAAAACTGTCCGGTTACGATCAAACAGGGAACAACATTTGCCGTGTATGTTAACGATATTGTCATGGCATATAAGGCAGAAAGTGTACGGACAGAAGGAACAACGACATATATTACAACCGCAGATGCGGATGATGGCGCGGTTTTAAATGTTGACCAGCAGGGCGAACTGGATGTTGATATGACGGAATTTATTCCGGCAGATGAAGAAACATATGTGGTAAATGGTGTTACAGTCACAGAAGGTATGACAAGGGGGATATCCTATAAAAACAATACCCTGCGTGCAGATAAAACGATTTCCGTCTCAGATGATGTCACAGCGACAGTAAGTGTTGTGATTTCAAACATGAAAGTAAATTACAGTCTGAATAATAATGACTATTATTTTTCAGTCAGCGGAGATATGGAATACTCCTGCAATGTAAAAGGGGATGCATTTAAAGATATTAACCACACACTGACGTTAGGGGCAGTGCCGCTCGGCGGTGTTGGTATGTTGACACTGGCAATGGAATATAATCTTTCCGGGGAGGCAACGCTTACCGTGGAAAAGGAATTTGAAGCCGGATTTGCGTATTCGGACGGATTCCGTATAGTTGGAAACAGTCATAAAAAAGGATTTTCCTTTTCAGCAGAAGCAGATCTGACCACAGGTATTGTACTCTCCGCAAAAGCAACGCTCGGAATTGTCAGCGGAGATATTTATGCAAAAACCGGTGCACGTATGAACATCAAATACGTAAGGTACAGTTCCGGAACACCGACATACTGCGCGTCACAGGCTGCATATCTGTATGCATCGGTGGGGGCAAGTGCAAAGATCGGAGTTGGTATTGCATCAAAGACCTTTAGTAAAAGTATAGAGATCTGGGGAAAGAATAACAGTCCGGTGCGCGTGTACTATCATATTGAGGACGGTGTACTTCGGACATCATGCACGCGTGGAAAAGAATTTGCCGCGCAGGGAGGCTGGACAAGTTATTGGACATCTCCAGGTTCGAGATATTTCAATCCGGCGGGCGTAGGAAGCTATTTTGATGCAGGAGCAGGTGCAGGCGGTGCAATCGTACCGATTTATACCTATACACTTGACGATGCAAACAGGGCTACAATCACAGGATATAGTGGAAATGCGACGGCACTTTATATTCCGGATGAGATTGACGGGCATGAGGTTGTTGAGATTGGAGATAGCGCTTTTGAGAACCGGACAGATTTGAGGACGGTGATGATACCGGATAGTGTGACGAGGATAAATGGAAATGCATTTTATGGCTGCAGTAATCTTGCTAATGTAACATTATCTAAAAATTTAGAGAGTATGGGAAGCAGTGCGTTCGGAAATTGTGATGGCTTGACGCAGATAGAGATACCGAAAAGTTTGGAAAGCTGTGATATATCTTATGGATCGTATGGACCCTTTAGAGATTGCGATAAGTTAAAAAAAGTAAAATTTGAAGAGGGAACAACGGTAATAGCAACAATGTTGTTTCACCATTGCACTGGAATAGAAGAAATAGAAATTCCCGATACAGTAACAATAATAAAAGATAGTGCATTTGAAGAATGTACGAATTTAAAGTCAATACAAATTCCAAATACTGTCACAAAAATAGAGCCAGAAGCATTTTATAACTGCACTTCGCTAACAACAGTAAATATTCCTGATACTGTTAAGTCTATAGATAAGTCCGTGTTTTCGGGTTGCGCCAGCCTGACGGAAGTGCATTTGCCAAGTACCATAAAAGAAATGCCTGTAAGCGCATTTTACAATTGCAAAAAGTTAACCACCATCAACTTCCCATCCACCCTGACCATGATCGGGAACTCCGCATTCTCTGGCTGTGAATCCCTGCCGGAAGCAATACTTCCATCCGGGGTAGAAAAAATAGAAAGCAACGCATTTAAAAACTGTAAAGCCTTGAAAAAGGCAGCGGTACCGGATACCGTTTCATCCATTGGAAGTTCTGCATTTTATGGCTGTGAAGCTCTGACCGACATTATATTAGGCAGCAAGTTAAAGAAGATTGAGAGCCAGACATTCTACGGCTGCACAGTTCTGCCATCCATCGTGCTTCCTTACAATGTGACCACAATCGGTGACAGTGCCTTTGTCAACTGCACGAAGCTGACGCAGATCACAGTCCCGCGCAACACAACTTCGATCGCATCAAATGCATTTTCCTATCCAAAGAAAATGACGATGTACGGTCCGTCTGATTGCTATGCCCAGACTTATGCAAGCGGAAAAGGAATCAAGTACGTCACACAGGATATTCATGCAACCTCAGTCAGTCTGGATATTACAGAAAAAACGGCAGAGCGCTATGACGATTTCCAGCTGACAGCGACGATTGCACCTTTGAATTTCACAGATGCAGTGGTATGGACAAGTTCCAACGAAGAGGTTGCTACTGTTTCGGATACCGGATATGTGGAGATCTGTGGTGTTGGAACAGCAGTCATTACGGTAACGGCTGGAAATGTAAAAGCTGCCTGTAAGATAACCGTACCGCAGCTGATAGACTGGATCGAATTTGATGAGGATGAGATCGAATTAAAAGCTGGTCAAACCTATCAGTTGAAACCATATATTTCACCTTCGGATGCCACAAATAAAAAACTCAAATATACTTCTTCTGATACGAAAGTGGCAGAGGTTTCTGCAAGCGGACTTGTCACTGCAAAATCGGAGGGTGAAGCAAAAATCCGGGCGGCGGCAACGGATGGCAGTGATGAATATGCAGTCTGCTATGTGACGGTCACCGGAAAGGCGAAAGTAACAGGAATAACTTTAGACAGGACATCAGCAGAGGTAAAAAGAGGAGAGAAGCTCACCTTAAATGTAACTGTATCACCGTCTTATGCGTCCAACAAAAAGGTAGTCTGGAAATCGGCAAATACAAAGATTGCCACCGTGGATGCCAACGGCAGTGTGACAGCAAAGGCACCGGGCAGAACGAAGATCACGGTGACTTCGTCTGAAAATAGTAGTTATCAGGCATCCTGTACGGTTACAGTACCATATAAAATTACCTACAAACTGAATAAAGGTAAAAACAATGCCTCAAATCCGTCAACTTATTATGGAAAGAAAGTAACACTGAAAAATCCGTCACGCAAAGGATACGCATTTGCAGGCTGGTATACGGATGCAAAATTTAAAAAGAAGATCACAAGTATCAGCAGCAGCGCAAAATCCGATTACATTTTGTATGCAAAGTGGACAAAAGTAAAAGTGGCGAAGGCTTCTCTTACGTCTGCGAAAAACAGCAAGAGTAAACAGATCTTACTGAAATATAAGAAAGTATCCGGCGCAAAAGGTTACGAGATTTCTTACAGTACGGATAAAAAATTCAAAAAGGCGGTCACAAAGAAAAATACGGCGAAGACATCCTATACCATAAGTAAACTGAAAAAAGGAAAGATATACTATGTGCGCATCCGGGCTTATAAAATAGATTCCACGGGCAAAAAAGTGTATGGAAAATATTCGTCCGTGAAAAAAGTAAAAATCAGCAAATAGAAAAATTTAAAGTGTGTAACTATTAGAAAATGACAGGGAAGACAGTGTCCGGATTGATATTCAGCCGGACACTGTCTTTCTTTAAAAATAGCAGCTTGTTTTGTTACTGTTCACTCGGCACCTGAACACTTTGCTGTTCAGGTGCGTATGAACGTGATGTGGGGGTGAGCAGCCCCTTTTGCGAAGCAAAACTTTATATGGGGCTGCGAAGTTACAGTTCGCAGGGT
>OGZV01000758.1_pt1 | contig 33498 bp, 27 predicted proteins | sample 1576861 | NCBI WGS metagenome assembly OGZV01 (sample SAMEA3541501, study PRJEB24748) | human gut metagenome | biome: human gut; feature: human-associated habitat; material: faeces | place: China | collected 2012
GTCATCGGGCATTATCTGAACATAAAACACTATCAATAAGTTGGAGTCATTACCCAAGAAACTGACTAATGCACTTTTCTAGAAACAATGATATTCAAATCAACTCTTCAACATGTAATGGTTAAAGAATAACAATAATTACAATTTCATTATCTTGAACTAACACAAGCTTTCAATAATTGTTTATTTTTATCTGGATTCACTCAATGAAGCAACTGTAACTTAGACTCCCCTGCTCCGTTCCTCCCACTCCTCCTGCCTTTGTGGGGGTAGCAGGAGCTTCAGACCAACCAGGCTAATAGACTGCTGCCATAGGTCAGCCTAGTCTCCACACATTTTTGCTTTTTTCCCCGCTAAAACCTTAACATTCCTTAACATCACCACTTTACACTTTTCGACTAAGTCCTGACTTAATGCGGTTTTCAGCGTGGTTTACACTTTCCATTTTTTTGCGCAAAACCTTAGGATTTCTTAGGATCTGCGCAATTTTTTGTGCAAAAACCCTGGCATTTCTAAGCATCAAAGGTTGATACTTTTTACGAAAAATTTAGGGATTTTCTGGCACATACCGAAGCTCTTCATAGCGAAAAACCAGTAATCACAAGGTCTGTAGGCTGGTTTACTCTTTTCATTTTTTGCCCCAAAACCTTAGAATTCCTTAGCATGCCAACTTGACACTTTTCTCCTGAAAGCCGCCTTTGACCTAAATAATTCTGTATATTTTAGGTTCGTATTTTGCCTAGAGACCGCGATAGCAAGAGTCAGAGAGTAGGTTTACCACTTTGGATGGGTGTTTTGATTGAGGCGACTCAGAGTTAAAACCTTTCCCTCTCGGCAATGGCTTACAGCGTACATTTCAACACTAACTTTCATCCTCCCCCATGTGTTCGTGGAAGCGCTTTAAACGAGCTTCATCTGTTTCAGTTGGCGTACACAATGCCTTCAGCCCCTTCACTGACCAACGGTCCCGCTCCGGATCTATATGGTCTCCTTTGCCTCGTAATTTCATCCTCAGGCAATCTGCCAGGATAAAATCTTGTATGAAGGCTATAGCATTGCCCAGCTGGTGGAACCCATGGAAATAGTGCTCGCAATCGCCGGGTTCGTGATGAAGCCTGACAACCTCTTCTCCGTCTTCATCACACAGATACTCTATATCGTATGAAATTAGTTGGGTGGCGGCTTCCTGCAGCTGTTTCGCTTCTTCCTGGCTTTGCGCCGCAAGAAACTTATCCTGATTGGTATGAATCCATTTAATTACCTGCGAAGCAGACAGGACCAGGTAGTCCTTCCTCTCAGAATGTTCGTTGCCATGCTGCATTTGTTTGGTAGCTTCAACGTCAATCTTGTTACCGGACATCACTACTTCGCCCTTGGCTACCCATCCATAAACTGTCTGGCGGCTAACTCCACAATGATGGGCATAAGCAGTTTTTGTTAAAAGCATTTCATAATCTCATTTTTTGAGATAAGTTAATAAAAAACCTAATGATGAGTGATTTTTTATGGATCCGTTATTATCTCAAATATTAATTAGTGGTACTGGAGAAGCTGTTAAAGTAATGACTGAAAAACTCCTTTCTTCCAACTGGTTGAGAGGAACTGAGGAAAGTATAGGAATAGTAGAACAGCTCGATAATCCTGAAGTACGTTCAAAGTATATTGAGAAACATGTTTCAAATGCTCTCCGCATGCGAACACTCCACCAGCGTGAGCATGACATCTTGCTTAATGAAATATACTTCCCCTTAACAATAAAAAACATCGCAAATGATGATAACATAACCATAAATGATGACTGTATTATATCGCACTCCCGAATATTAAACATCATAGGTATTGCAGGGCAAGGTAAAAGTACCATATTAAGAAAACTGTTCCAAAATGAAATAAACTCTGGCAACAGAATACCTTTTTTTCTCGAACTTAGAAGGATAGAAAAGGGATCAATTTTAGAATTCTTCAAGCTAACGATTGAATCGCTTGGAATTGATATTAATCGTAAAGAAAATCACGTAGAGCTTTTGCTTCAGTCGGGTAAAATTGTTTTGATGCTCGATGGCTTTGATGAGGTTAAAGCTAGTTCAAGACTTGAGATTTTATCTCAAATAAAAGAATTGAATGTTAGATATAACTGTCCTGTTATAGTTACCAGTCGACCAGAAACTGAAATATGCAGGGAAACATCTATTAACAATCTTATGGTGAAAGAGTTAGATGAAGAAAGCCAACTCGGCATTTTGAAAGTTCTTTCCACTGAAGCAGAATATAATGAAATATCTAGTGTAATTATCGACAACGCTCAACTTAAAGAAACACTTAAAACTCCAATCCTTATTAATCTTTTATATGTATGCTATCCGTACTGGGATGAGTTACCAAGTAACGTAGTAGAGTTTTACAATAAGCTTTATATAACACTATACTTGAAACATGACAGAATGAAGTCATGGGCCAGAGAACGAAAATCATCCTTAAATACTGATGATTCCCTTTGGTGCTTTTCTGCTCTATGTTACTTTTCCATGAAAGATGAAGTATTTGAGTTCGATACGAAAACACTAGCCAAATATGCGAGGAAAGCACTCAATGCGGCAAGCATTGATACTAGACAGTGTGAGGATTTTGTCGATGATATAATTAACATTACTTGTTTGATACAGCAAGATGGTTTAGACCGCTTTGTTTACTTACACAAATCAGTGCAGGAATACCATGCAGCCTATACTATCAGTAATCTTCCTAAAGAAATAAAATTGAAATTTTATGAATCAATTTCAGAAAGCTTAGCATCAAATGACAAATTTGATAATGTGCTGAACTTTCTACATTACATTGATAAAGATGTCTTTCAGGAACAAATCTCAATAAAATTCTTTGAAAAGCTTGGCTTGGCAGACATAGCAAACGCTGACCTTGAAACCGTCTGTGAACTTATATTACAGAAGGCGAGGGGTTTGAGTATATATGCTGAACCCACAAGAAATAACCAGTTAACCTGGCAAGAGGTGGAAGTAATATCGCAAGTGTTTGGAATCGATGCGTTATACATTATGACTGGTGGTCCTCGATTCTATAGTGAGTCTATTGATGACCCAATACTTGAAGTAGCGAATATTGATTTCGAAAAAGCAGAAATTGAAAGGTATGAATATTCAATAGTTACCACCCCGCTTGCTAAAAAATTAAATTTGAAAAGATACAAGGTAAATCTTGCAAGTTTTATTTTAGAGCATGATTTACATAATGAAGTTGCACACAGACTAAAGAGAAGGGCCGAAGACTATTACCACTCAGTATATACCCCATTAATCAAAGCCAAGCAAAAAAGGAAAAAAGCACTGTATAAAGAATTTGAAATAAAGCGCGAACTCTAAATCATTGGCATTATTAAACTGAAAGATAGGCTAAAGAAAACAATCTACTTAGCCTATCTTTTGCTTACAGTTCCACCCTCAATGGTTTTGCAAAAGCTATTATTAGATACTTCATAAATAACCTTTATCTTTGATATGATTTTATGAAAGGCATCTAAAATTATCGCAAATCAAAGACTAGAATACTGCAGAAAGATAACAATTGTTGACTTGCTTGCATAAGTTAAATATTTTCACTATCCAGCATATATTGAAAAAATTAAAACTTATCAGTCCTAGTCATATTCACAGCCTGATGTATGTCCTTCAACTGTTCCTGTTTGATACGCCTCACCAGCCCATCCGCATCCACGCAACCAGCGGTTATGTTTGACGAGAGTAATACTCCGCTGCAAGTTCTGAAACGTGGACAGCGTTCTTTTCAGCTTCAATTTTTGCTATCGCCTCAGCCTTGCGTTGTTGATTCTCTGCAGCCATGTCATGCCCAAGAGCGACACGTGCTGCAAGTTCTTTAGCAATCTCCCTTGCTTTAGCAAGCTGGATAACAGAATAAGAACCAATCATCAAGGTCCGAGGCGTGCCGGTAAGTTTGTATCGAAAACACCAGTATGGAGTTTTGTCTTCTTTGCGAAAGCGGAGATAAAGTCCTTCGCCATCGGACCTCCCCTCGAATCGTTCGCCACTCTGATCCACGCTCGGATCTGCATATCGGTAAGTTTTGGCATGCACGTATACCTGGCAATCTACTCGTACATCTAAAAGTGTACCCAAAACGACATAACAGAATGCTGGGTACACCTAAAGGATGCACTTTCTTGTATTCTTATGACAGCTCCTGAAAACAAAAAAGCCCGAAATATTCGGGCTTTAGGATGCTTATAATAGCTAGCAAATCACTATGAAGCTTATTTGCTTTTCTTAATGTGCTTGATCAGGCGCTTACGCTTACGCATCTGGTTTGGCGTCAGGGTGTTGCGCTTGTTGGCAAACGGGTTTTCCCCTTCCTTGAACTGAATACGGATAGGCGTGCCCATCACGTCCAGCGATTTACGGAAGTAGTTCATCAGGTAGCGCTTGTAGGAATCCGGCAGGTCTTTCACCTGGTTGCCGTGAATCACCACGATTGGTGGGTTATAACCACCAGCGTGGGCGTATTTCAGCTTCACGCGACGACCGCGCACCAGCGGCGGCTGATGGTCTTCCGCAGCCATATTCATAATACGGGTCAGCATGGCGGTGCTCTGACGACGGGTGGAGCTGTCGTAAGCTTCGCGCACGGATTCGAACAGGTTACCCACGCCACTGCCGTGCAGCGCAGAGATGAAGTGCACGCGGGCAAAGTCGATAAAGCCCAGACGGAAGTCGAGGGTCTCTTTCACCTGCTCACGAACCTCGTTGCTCAGGCCATCCCATTTGTTGACTACGATAACCAGTGAGCGCCCACTATTGAGGATAAAGCCGAGCAGAGAGAGGTCCTGATCGGAGATACCTTCGCGTGCGTCAATGACGAGCAGCACGACGTTGGCATCTTCGATCGCCTGCAGGGTTTTGATAACGGAGAATTTTTCCACCACATCGGTGATTTTCCCGCGCTTACGTACCCCGGCAGTGTCGATGAGGACATACTCACGCTCATCGCGCTGCATCGGGATGTAGATGCTGTCGCGGGTGGTGCCCGGCATGTCGTAAACGACCACGCGCTCTTCACCCAGAATACGGTTAGTAAGTGTAGACTTACCTACATTTGGACGGCCCACGATAGCCAGCTTGATCGGCAGATCCTGCGGGTTGAAGTCGTCTTCAGGCTCTTCTTCTTCGCCCTCTTCTCCGTCTTCAAACTGTGCCCAGTATTCAGCGTCTTCGTCCACCTCTTCCGGCGGGTTCACTTCGTCAACCCACGGCAGCAGAACGGTTTCCAGCAGGCTGGTGACGCCACGGCCATGCGATGCCGCGATAGGATAGATGTCGCCCAGGCCCAGAGACCAGAAATCCGCGATGGCCTGATCGGCATCGATGCCGTCGGTTTTGTTCGCCACCAGGAAGGTTGGCTTTTCGCGTGAACGCAGGTGTTTAGCGATAGCGGAGTCCGCCGGCATCAGGCCAGCGCGTGCATCCACCATGAACAGCACCACGTCCGCTTCTTCAATCGCCAGCAGCGACTGTTCCGCCATGCGGGTTTCCACGCCGTCTTCTGTGCCGTCAATACCACCGGTATCAATACAGATGAACTCGCGTCCTTCCACCTCTGCACGACCGTACTTACGGTCACGCGTCAGCCCCGGGAAATCCGCAACCAGCGCATCACGGGTGCGTGTTAAACGGTTAAAAAGAGTGGATTTTCCAACGTTAGGGCGCCCGACAAGCGCGACCACAGGTACCATGTTTGAAGCCTCATAAAATTCAAAATAACGTCGCTTTCGCGGCGTTTTTAAAAATGTCAAAACGGCTCCTGAGTGAACAGGAGCCGTTTAGTATACTACAACCGCCGGGTAATTAACGCGTGATCGCGTACAGCGTGCCGTCTTTTGCCTGAATCAGCAGTTTGCCGTCGGCCACAACCGGGTCGGTCAGGAAACCGGAGCTGTCGACTTTTTGCTGCGCAACAAAGCGGCCGTTATCCGGATCGATCCAGTGCATATACCCTTCGCTGTCGCCGACAACCAGGCTACCGTTGTACAGCGCTGGCGCAGTCAGCAGACGGTGCAGCAGGTCGCTTTGCGTCCACAGCGTCACGCCGCCTTCGGTACTGAGGGCCAGCAGACGGTCGTTCTGGTCAACCATATAGATGCGGTTACCCTCAACGATGAAATCATTTACCGAGCCCAGCTCACGTTTCCACATGATCTGGCCGCTGCGCAGATCCAGCGCGGTCAGGTTGCCGTTGTAGGCCAGCGCGTAAACCACACCGTTAACGATAACCGGCGTTGTGTCCACGTCGCTCAGACGGTCAATTTCCGTTGAGCCTGTGGCCTGAGAGATACGCTGCTGCCAGATCATCTGGCCCTGCTGCATCAGCACGGCGCTCACGCGACCGTTGTCACCGCCCACAATGGCAGCACCAAATGCGGTAGCCGGGGCAGATTCGCCGCGCAGAGAGAGCGCAGGCATATCCAGGTTAACGGTCCATTTCACCAGACCGTCCGCTTCGTTCAGCGCCTGCAGCTGACCGTTGCTGGTATGAATCAGCACCAGCCCGTCGCTTACTACCGGACGCGACAGGGATTCACCCGCCACGGTTGTTTGCCAGGCAATGGAGCCGTCGCTGCTGTTCAGGGCATAAACCTGCGCTTTTTCACTGCCCACGTAGACGTGGCCACCGGCAACGGTCAGGCCGCCAGACAGCAGTGCCGGCTTACGGGAGAACCAGCCTTCTTTTTCCGCCAGGTTAACGGACCACACTTCTTTTCCGTCATCCGCGTTCACCGCTTTCACGGTACCTTTGCGGTCAGCCGCATAGACAACGCTGTCTGCATACGCTGGATGAAGGTTGGAATAGAAATCACCAATCCCACTGCCCACGGAGACATCCCACGCGGTGGATGGGGTAAACTGGTTTTCAACCGTCGGCAGTGGGGACATTTTCACAACGTCTTCTTCGCCACTGAACAGTGAACAACCACTCAATAACGTAACAGAAAGCAGTCCTGGCAGAAGTAATTTACGCAATTGCATCGGGTCCCTCTCAGACGGACAAATTATTTATTTTCATCTGCATCATTTCGCTCAGCGCAGGTGAAGCATTGCTCTCTACGCCAGCTTGCCACGCTTTACGCGCGCCCGCTTTGTCACCTTTGCTCAGCAGTGCTTCACCGCGCAGATCGGCAACGATGGCAGCAAAACCTTCGCCTTTGATGGTATCGAGCGTTTTCAGCGCATCGTCAGCTTTCTTCTGCTGAACCTGAATACGTGCCAGGCGCAGATTGATCACCGCTTTCAGGTTTTCATCACTGGCGGCAGCAAGGCCCTGAGACAGCTGTGCTACGGCTTTATCCAGTTCGTTCTTATCAACGTACTGCTGAGCCACTTCCAGCGCAGCCAGTGCACCGTAGGTGTTTTTGTTGTCAGCCGCAAATTTTTCTGCCGCCGTCAGCGTTTGCGGCTGATCGGCACGAATTGCGCTCACGGTATTTTCATAGGACAGGGACGCGCCGCGCGCGGAATCCGCCTGATGATTGTTCCAGTAACGCCAGCCTACCAGCGCACCGACACCTAAAATAACCCCAACAACCAGCGCTTTGCCGTTTTCAGCAAAGAAGCGTTTAATCGCGTCGACCTGATCGTGTTCGTTCTCGTAAATTTCCACGCAGTCCTTCTCCTTAGCCCAATAGAGTGCGCAAGTGCGCCGCAACGCCGTCCTGCGTTACCGTTGTCTGCTCACCAGAGCGCAGGTCTTTCACCACCACTTCGCCGTTGGCCACTTCGGACTCACCCAGCACCAGTGCGATACTTGCGCCCCACTTATCGGCACGAGCAAACTGTTTTTTGAAGTTGCCGCCGCCATGGTTGGTCATCAGCTTAACGCCCGGCAGCGCATCGCGCACGCGTTCGGCAAGCTGCATTGCCGCAGACTGCGTTTCCGCGCCTGAGGCCACCAGGTATATATCGACAACGGAATCTGCTTTAAATTCCGGATTAACTGCCTGAACCAGCAAAACAAGTCGCTCAAGACCCATCGCGAAGCCTACAGCAGGTGCTGCGCGACCGCCAAGTTGCTCAACCAGACCGTCATAACGACCGCCCGCGCACACGGTGCCCTGAGAGCCGAGGCTCGTGGTCACCCACTCAAACACGGTACGGTTGTAGTAGTCCAGACCGCGTACCAGGCGCTGGTTTACGGTGTAGGCGATGCCAGCCGCTTCAAGCAGCTTGCACAGGCCCGCGAAGTGTTCGCGAGATTCTTCATCCAGATAATCACCCAGCGCAGGCGCATCGTTCAGCAGTGCCTGAACATCTGCGTTTTTGGAATCCAGAACGCGCAGCGGGTTGCTGTACATGCGACGTTTGCAGTCTTCGTCCAGCTTCTCTTTATGCTGTTCCAGGAACGCCACCAGCGCATCGCGGTAGTTAGCGCGCGCTTCCAGAGAACCGATAGAGTTCAGCTCGAGGGAAACGTGATCGGCAATACCGAGCGCACGCCACCAGCGGGCGGTCAGCATAATCAGTTCAGCGTCGATGTCCGGGCCCTGCAGGCCAAAGACTTCCACACCCAGCTGATTGAACTGGCGATAACGCCCTTTCTGAGGACGTTCGTGGCGGAACATCGGGCCGATATACCACAGGCGCTGCTCCTGATTGTACAGAAGACCATGTTCGATGCCGGCGCGTACGCAGCCCGCCGTCCCTTCCGGACGCAGGGTCAGGCTGTCGCCGTTGCGGTCCTCAAAGGTGTACATCTCTTTTTCAACCACGTCGGTGACTTCACCAATCGCGCGTTTGAATAACGGGGTCTGCTCTACAATCGGCAAACGGATTTCGCTGTAACCGTAGCTGCCGAGCACCTGCTTCAGCGTGCCTTCAATGCGCTGCCAGATGGCGGTTTCGCCAGGCAGATAATCGTTCATGCCGCGGATGGCTTGAATGTTTTTTGCCACGTTTATTCTCTTTCTATATACAAAAAAAACCCAAAGAATGGGTTCAATCATACATGGGAAGCTCGCGGCTTCCCATCACGTTATTTTTCAACCTGCTGAACGTTGATACGCTGTGTCTCGTCCATCATGGCGGCTTTCGCGCGGATGCGGGCTTCAAGCTGGTCGATCATGTCGCTATTATCCAGACGATCTTTACGAACGCCATCTTCATAGAGACCACTTTTCTTGTTACCGCCGGTCACGCCGAGGGTTGACACCAGTGCTTCACCCGGACCGTTCACCACGCAGCCGATGATAGAGACGTCCATCGGGGTGATAATGTCTTCCAGACGTTGCTCCAGGGCATTCACCGTCCCTATCACATCAAACTCCTGACGCGAACAGGTTGGGCAGGCAATGAAGTTGATCCCACGCGCGCGAATACGCAGCGACTTCAGGATATCGAAACCGACCTTGATCTCTTCGACCGGATCGGCCGCCAGCGAGACGCGCAGGGTGTCACCGATCCCTTCAGAGAGCAGCAGCCCCAGACCGATCGCGGATTTTACCGAGCCGCTACGCAGGCCACCCGCTTCGGTGATCCCGAGGTGCAGAGGCTGGTCGATCTGCTTTGCCAGCAGGCGATAAGATTCTACGGCCAGGAACACATCGGAGGCTTTTACGCTGACTTTGAACTGATCGAAGTTGAGACGATCGAGATGATCGACGTGACGCATCGCGGATTCGAGCAGCGCCTGTGGCGTCGGCTCACCGTATTTTTCCTGCAGATCTTTTTCCAGCGAACCGGCGTTAACGCCGATACGGATAGGAATATTTTTATCGCGGGCGCAGTCCACAACCATGCGGATACGCTCTTCGTTACCGATGTTGCCCGGGTTAATACGCAGACAATCGACGCCGTATTCGGCCACTTTCAGTGCGATGCGGTAGTCGAAGTGAATATCCGCCACCAGCGGAACGCTGACCTGCTGTTTGATCAGTTTGAACGCCTCAGCGGCATCCATGGTCGGGACGGAGACGCGAACAATGTCCGCGCCTACACGTTCTAATGCTTTGATTTGATTGACCGTCGCTTCCACATCGGTGGTGCGCGTGTTGGTCATCGACTGAACGGCGATAGGTGCCCCATCGCCGATTGGCACATTCCCAACGTAAATCCGTTTCGATTTTCTACGTTGAATCGGAGCCTGGTTATGCATGAAAAATCTCCCGCGTTGCCCGTCTGTTACTGTGCTGCTGATTGTTCGGCATTAACGGTAAGACGTGCAACCTGGTTAGTTCTGATAAAGCGGCTCAGGTCGACAGGTTTTCCTTGATACTGGATCTGTACCGCTGCCGGAGCGCCGATTTTAAGTTTATAGGGAGCCTGGCCTGTTAGGTTTAACGTGCCATCTTTGCGCTGCAGGCCGCTGAACAGTTTTTTACCTGTCGCGTCAGTGACTTCCAGCCAGCAGTCGGCGCTGAAGTTCATTACCAGCGCATTAGGGTCGGCTGCTGTTGTCGCCGTACCCGCCGGGCTGGTTGGCAGAGACGCTGCGGTATTGTCTGCAGGCTGAGTAGCTGCAGGCGCGTTCGCCGCCGTATCAACATTTGCCTGAGAAGGGGCAACCACCGCATTTTGATCCTGAGCCTGCGGCGCAGCGGTGTTAGCCGTTGCTGCTGGAGCCTGCGCAGCATTGGTCGCTGTCGCATCTGGCGCTGCGGTCTGTGGCTCGCTGGAAGTCGCTGCACCGTCGGTATTCAGCGGCACGCTCTGGGCGTTATCCGTTCCGGCCTGGTTGAGTTCGGCGGAGGATTGATCGGCCATGGTGGTGATCTCTTCCTGCTGCGCCTTGTGGTTTTGCCACCACCATGCTCCGGTCAGACCGATCACCACAAACAGCACCAGCCAGGTAAAGCTCATCAGCCAGCCATCACGTTTTTTACGACGTTTCCCCAGGGAGAAGGTCTGCATCGGCGCAACTTTTGCTGCACGGACCGGCGCCTGCTTCTCCATCATTGGCAGTAATTCGTTTTCGGGGATGTGCACCAGTTTTGCGTAAGAGCGGATATAACCGCGCAAGAACGTTGAAGCCAGATCGGCAGGCGCCTTATCTTCTTCAATATCGCGAACCGTGGAAACCTTCAGGCACAAGCGTTCCGCAACGGCTTGCTGGCTGAGTCCGAGTTGTTCACGGGCGTTGCGAAGACGAACGCCAGTGGAGAGTGCTTCATGTTGGTCGTGAGTGGCTTCAGTATTCATTCGCTACAACTACTGGTACGTGAAAAATAAGGGTTCAGGCGCCGGTGAGTCACAATGCCACCCGCACCGCGAAACTTCTGGTCAGTTAACCTTGAACAGAGAGTATAAGACTGTCAGCCCGGAGATGACAGTACAGCCCTGCCCGTACGGCTAAACTGTTGTTACGTCGTTACATACTGCCCGAAAGTAGGATGAAACGCACCGTAATTATTGATCAGTCTTCACGAATCTGACTGATTATTCAGTAAGGTTATGTCTCACGGCGCAGATAATGCGCCGCGAGTGCATAATAATCAAACAGCTTTAACCGCGATCGTCTCGCCCTGCATGCGTTTACGCAGGGTACGCTTGGTACGGTCAATAACATCACCAGCCAGCTGTCCACATGCGGCATCAATATCATCACCACGTGTTTTACGCACGATGGTGGTGAAACCATACTCCATCAGCACCTTGGAGAAACGGTCGATACGGCTGTTCGAGCTACGGCCATACGGCGCGCCCGGGAACGGGTTCCATGGGATCAGGTTGATTTTACATGGCGTATCTTTCAGCAGTTCAGCCAACTGATGCGCATGTTCGGTGCCGTCGTTGACGTGGTCCAGCATCACGTACTCGATGGTCACGCGGCCTTGGTTGGCGTTGGATTTCTCCAGGTAGCGACGTACTGCGGCGAGGAAGGTTTCGATATTGTACTTTTTGTTGATCGGCACAATTTCGTCACGAATTTCATCGTTTGGTGCGTGCAGGGAGATCGCCAGCGCGACGTCAATCATGTCGCCGAGCTTGTCCAGCGCAGGCACAACGCCTGAGGTCGACAGCGTGACGCGACGCTTGGACAGGCCAAAGCCAAAGTCATCCAGCATGATTTCCATCGCCGGAACGACGTTGGTCAGGTTCAGCAGCGGTTCACCCATCCCCATCATTACCACGTTGGTGATAGGGCGCGTGCCGGTGACTTTTGCCGCGCCCACGATTTTCGCGGCACGCCAGACCTGGCCGATAATTTCTGAAACACGCAGGTTACGGTTAAAGCCTTGCTGCGCGGTTGAGCAGAATTTGCACTCCAGCGCACAGCCAACCTGGGAGGAGACGCACAGCGTCGCGCGGTCTTCTTCCGGGATGTAGACGGTTTCAACGCGCTGATCGCCGACCGCAATCGCCCATTTGATGGTGCCATCCGCGGAGCGCTGCTCTTCCACCACTTCCGGTGCACGGATTTCAGCCACTTCTTTGAGCTTATTGCGCAGGACCTTGTTGATGTCAGTCATGTCATCAAAATTGTCGCTGCAGTAATGGTACATCCACTTCATGACCTGATCGGCACGAAACGGCTTTTCGCCCATCTCTTTAAAGAACTCGCGCATCTGCTGACGGTTCAGATCCAGCAGGTTGATTTTTCCATTTTTATTGGGAACCGCAGGAATGGCGACTTCGGAGGTATTCACTAATTCAGACATAATATTTACCGGCCTCGTTGTTACACGTTATGGCCCATGGAGGGTTGAATAGAAACGCCCCGGAAAGCGGTCTGCTCGTCCGGGGCGTTGCATTGTACAAAGTCTGGCGCAGGGATGCCACGTCTGGACGCGGCATTTACGAAAATAATGTGTAAACGAAACCGTTAAATTAACGGGTACGTGGACACACTTCGCCTTCTGCGAAGAAGAAAGCGATTTCGCGTGCAGCAGATTCAACAGAGTCAGAACCGTGGGTGCCGTTCTCGGTGAAGCTGTCAGCGTAGTCAGCGCGCAGAGTTCCTGCCAGCGCGTTGTCCGGGTTGGTTGCACCCAGCAGATCGCGGTGACGCTGTACGGCGTTTTCGCCTTCCAGTACGGATACCACGATTGGACCGGAGGTCATGAACTCAACCAGGCCGTCAAAGAATGGGCGACCTTCGTGCTCAGCGTAGAAGCCGCGCGCCTGCTCAACGGTCAGGTGCAGCATTTTGGTGCCAACAATTTTGAACCCTGCAGATTCAAAGCGAGCGAAGATGCTGCCAATAACGTTTTTTGCCACCGCGTTTGGTTTGATGATGGAAAAAGTACGTTCAATAGCCATGATAACCTCTGTCAATGTTCTGTTGTTTTGCATACCTGAGTATGGTGTGGCGCGGATTATAATGAGCAATGGCGCCATTGCCTATGGATTCAGGTAACATTTTTTTAAAATAAGACGAGTTTTAGCAACAGCTCACATCAGAAAGCTGTTTTCAGGTCACTGAAGCGTAAAATTCACCGTCGCGACCTGCCCGGTCTCATCCATAACGAGTAACTGATAATCGCCCGACTTATCAAGCTGTAATGTGTAAACGCTTCCTTTCACATTCAGCGGTTCACCGTTCAAAAACCACCAGCGCTCACCGCTGTTGCCGGTCGCCTGAAGCGGCAGCGAAACGCGGGATTCCCCCGGCAGACGTTTAATAACGGCCCCTTCACGCACGCCGGTCAGAATGAGTGGCGCAGGTGCGTCCTGCAAGAGTGGAGGACAAATTCTTGATGAAGGCGGAATCCGTACCGCACGACGCTCGGTTGCAGGCAGCCACGGCTCCAGCGGCAGCGGCCATACATCCAGGACTTTTTCAGTAGCATCCGGGCAATCTGCGGCCACGCGTTTGCCGGTTTTATCCAGCCAGACCGGGAAACGGATCCCGCGTATGCCCTCCTGTTCGGGCAGGAGCAGCGTGGGCGGTTCACTGCCTTCCAGCAGCCAGGTCGACAGGCGACGTCGACAGTTTTCGCTGCCTTCCGGTAGCGACTGGCCGCCCGGCCAGCAGATCACGCCCCGCCCGACGCTTGCCGGACGCGGATCGCGCGGCAGACGGGCTTCGTCTACCGTTGAGCGCGACTGAAGCAGGTTATTGACCTGGTTTAATAGCGGAACCGCGCTGGCAAACCCGAACTGTCCCGCCACGGGCGTGCCGTCCGGTCGTCCGGTCCAGATGCCTATCACATAACGGGCATTCAGACCGATGGCCCAGGCATCACGGTAGCCGTAGCTGGTACCGGTTTTCCACGCCAGCGGCGCAACCTGCGGTAGCGCATTATCCGGCAGCGGCTGCGCTTCATTGGCCAGAATACGGCGAATAATCCACGCCGAGCCCGGTGATAACAGCGGACGTTCAGTTAGCGGATCGCCTGGCTGCAGGCGCAGCCTACCCGCCTTACCGTGTCGGGCAAAAGCACTGTAGGCAGCGGCGATATCTGCCAGCCGCGCGCCTGCCCCGCCGAGGATCAGAGACAGATTCGGCTGCGCCCCCGCAGGCAGGATCAGCGGCAAGCCTGCGTTGCTCAGCATCCCGGCAAATCGTTTTGGTCCGTAGGCTTCCAGCACCTGAACGGCAGGCAGGTTGAGGGAACGTACCAGCGCTTCACTCATGCTGACCGGTCCATGAAACCCGCTGTCAAAATTCCCGGGCCGATAGTCACCGGTTTTTCTGGGAACGTCCTGAAGCAGCGAGGCGGGATGGATCAGGCCATCATCCAGCGCCATGCCGTAGATAAAAGGTTTTAACACCGATCCCGGCGATCGGATCGCATTGACCATATCCACATGGCTAAAACGCGTGTCATCGTTGATATCCACCGATCCCACCCAGCCGCGCACTTTCATATCGGTATGATCGACCACGATCATCGCCAGCGAGCTGCGTGCCGGCAGGCGGGACTTCCAGTTCATCGCCAGCTCTTCCAGCTGCAGCTGCAGTCCGGCATCCAGCGTGGTGACAATTTTCGTGTCGCGACTTTTGCCGAGCATCATGCGTGCAAAGAGCGGCGCCAGCTGCGGCATCTGCCGGGGCGCCAGCCATACTGATTCTTCACGGGACTCTTTGACCTGCTTTGCGGACCAGACGCCCTGCGTCGCCATGCGGTCGAGCACTTTATTGCGCGCCGCTTCGGCCCGTTCAGGCCAGCGATCCGGGCGTAAACGACTCGGTGCCTGCGGCAGCACCGCCAGCAGCGCCGCGTCGGAATAGCTGAGCTGCGACGGCGGCTTGCCGAGATACGTCCAGCTTGCCGCACCCACGCCCTGCAGCGTACCGCCAAATGGGGCGCGATTGAGATAGAGCGTGAGGATTTCGCGTTTGGAAAGATGCCACTCCAGCTGCATGGCACGCCAGAGCTGGCGAATTTTACCGCCAAAGGTGCGCGGATGCGGGTCCAGCAGTCGCGCGACCTGCATGGTGAGCGTGCTTCCGCCAGAGATGACTTTCCCGGAACTGAGATCCTGCCAGGCGGCACGCAGGACAGAAAGCGGGTTTACGCCGGGATGATCCCAGAACCAGCGATCTTCGTACTGGATCAGCGCCTCAAGATAACGGGGAGAGACCTCTTCGATCGTAACCGGATAGCGCCAGATCCCGTCGCTATCGGCAAAACGCCAGAGCGGCGTGCCCTTCTCATCCACCACCACCCGGGCAGGGTTAACCTCTTTCAGCGGCAACGGCCACAGGCGGTCGGCGGCGACAATCAGCCCCCATAAAACGAGAAGCGCTCCCGCCAGCCACAGCCAGCGGGAGCGTGTCAAACGTGCCATTCGCATATTACGGAACAACAATCAGCGGGCCACTGGCCGCACCCGTTGCCCGCCACTGCGGCACATACATAGACTCGACCATCGGAACCGGCACCTGGTAGGTTCCCGGCGTCACGGCGCGCGCCAGATAAACCAGCGTAACCGGCTGACCTTCATTTACCGGCACGGCCGCCACAAAGCGGTCGTCGCGGAATTCCATATGCTGAATGTCCGCCTGCTGCATTTGGCTGAGCAGGTTCTGCACTTCGCTACCGCTGTCCTGCAGGCTGGCGCTGCTGCTTGCCAGATTCTGGTTTTCCAGCTCCAGACCCGCAGGGAGGAGATCAACCACCAGCGCGTCCGGGACGTTCTGGCTGGCTTTGACTTCCAGCCATACCAGCACCAGCTCGCCGCTCTTCAGCGAAGAGAGCGATTTCGTGCTGCCGTCCGTAGCCAGAATATGGCGTTCAACCTGCAGCACGTTCGAGCTCGGCTGAGGTGCATAGTCAGGATAACCGGTGCTATCAAGGCGTACCCACAGCGGTGAAGTACCGGTATTGGTTACCTGTAGCGCGCCAAGCTGGTCGCCGTTCACGTTTTGTACCTGGGCTTTATCGCCACCTGATGCGGAATCTGACAGGGAAGTTTTCGCCTGCCACGCACCCGACAAGGTTTGCAGCGAACGACCGGCCAGGAACAGCGCATTGCTCTCCTGAGTGGACAACCAGCGCTGGCTGAAGGCCTGCTCAGACAGGGCATTCAGCAGCGTATTTTGCGCATCCGGCAGCAGCTTGTACTCCTCCAGAAGAGAGAGCATCAGCGCGTTATCGCGAAGCTGGCTGCCGTAATCGGCCATCCAGGTTTTGCTGTCGTTGCGCGGCGTTTTGAGCGCCAGATCCAGCGCCTGCTGGCTGCGCGGGGCATCGCCCATCAGCTTGAGCGCCATGCCCAGCTGCATCAGCGGCAGGCCGGACGCCGCCTGAGCGTGACGATCCCAGATTTCACGCAGCGCGCCCAACGGCGCTTTTTGCTGACGTGCCAGCACCAGCGCGGCATAGGCCTGCACGGCGAACTTGCTGGCCTGCGTATCGTCGCTGTAGCGAATAGACATCATGCCCGGGTCCTGCAGGTAGCGCAGCAACCGGCTATTGGCATTATTCACCGCATCGGCAGGCACGCTGTAGCCCTGCTCGCCCGCACGGACCAGGAAGTCGGTCACGTAGGCCGTCAGCCAGTACTCTTCCGGACCGTTTTTATCCCACAGCGCGAACCCGCCGTCTTCACGCTGCATCTGCAGCAGACGGGAAATACCGATATCAATGGCGGCACGGCGTTTATCGTCCGTATCACCTTTGATGCCAAGCGCCGTAAGCTGCGCCGCGTTGGTGTAGAGCGACGGGAACAGACCGCTGGTGGTCTGCTCCAGACAGCCATACGGATAGGCCTGCAGTTCGCGAATATAGCGCGCCAGGTTGAGCGGTGGTTTGCCGCTCAGCAGCAGTTGCCCCTGCAGGGTGGCAGGAGAGAAACCGTTGCTGTGCTGCGCCGGTGCAGTCCAGGATTCGCCAGGGTTCAGCATGGCACCGGTATTGACCGTCTGCGCCGGGAACGCCGGACGCACGCCGATTTTCCAGCTCTTCTGCTGCGGGGCGAAGGTCTCGCCCGGAAGCTGCAGGCCGGTCACCTGCGCGGTCACTTCACCGTCACCATAACCGTCCAGCGCGCGTACCGGAATAAACAGCGTGCTGCGCGCCCCCGGTGGCAGCTGAACCGGCTGAGGCTGCGCGCCTTCCAGCGCCAGTTTGCCTGTCGCGTTCAGGGCGATATTCAGCGTTTGCGGCTGGTCGGTCAGGTTAGTGATATCCAACGTCAGCCGCGAGGTATCTCCGCTTGCCAGGAAGCGCGGGGTATTCAGCTCGGTAATGACCGGCGCGGCCACGATAGTCTTGCTTTCGCTGCTGCCGAAATCCTCTTCCGTCCAGGCCTGCGCCATCAAACGCAGCTCACCGTTGAAGTCTCCAATCGGCAATGTAATTGTGCCTTCCCCGTTGGCATCCAGCGTGACCGGCTGTGCCTGCTGGGCAATGATGGTAACGTGGTTCACCGGCGGTTTGCCGCCGCGCTTCAGTTCATCCCCATCGCCACCGAAGCGCAGCGCGGCCAGACGGCCCTGCCCTTCAATGACCTGGCCGTAAATATCGTAGATATCCGCGCCGTAACGCTTCTGACCAAAGAAAGCCTGCCACGGATCCGGCGTGACGTAATCAGTAATATTCAGCACGCCGCTGTCCACCGCCGATACCAGGACGTTCACCTTCTGCGGCACGGCCCCCTCTTTCACGCTGGCTTTCACCTTCACCGAGAGCGTCTGGTTTGGACGCATTTTCTGCGGGTTATCGAGCGCAATATTCAGGCGGCGATTTTCGTCACCCATCGGCAGATGCAGCAGGCCGACCGCGCGTTTCGGCGTGGCGGATTTGGATTTATCTCCGGGACGTACCACCAGCGTACTCAGGTAGAGGTCGTGACGCTTCCAGGCCTTGTCGACCGGGATAGCGAGATCCAGTCCGTTTGCCGGTACGTCGATCTCTTTCCACCACAGCGGCCCTTCGCTGGACTCGATCATCGCATAGCCCTTGCCTGCGGCTGGCGCGGCAATGTGCAGGTTGATGGTGTCGCCTGGCTGATAGGCTGGCTTATCCAGTTTCAAGGTCACACGGTCAGGGCGTGCCGCGCCGGTGCCGTCGCTGTTATCCTGCCAGCTGTACCCCGCCCAGAAGCGCACGCTGCTGACCATCTCATCAGGCGCTTTCACCTCCAGACGATAAGAGCCCCACTCCACCGGGAAGGTGACTTTACCCGTTTCATCGGCCTTAAGTGTCAGCTCCTGCTCGCCTTCGACCAGATCTTTCTGATCGAACTGAGACTGCCAGCCTTCGCTCTCAGACCAGTTCCAGAAGTAGTCCCGACGCTCGCGAATCAGACGAACCTGTAACCCGGAAACGGCCTTTTTCGCGCCGCTGGCATCGGCATACACGATGTCGAAGCTGGCGTTGCCGTTCTCATCAACAATCGGCTGGTTGACGGTCGTATCGGTGCGGTAGTCGTAAACGGCTTTACTGGCGAACTGAGGGCGAATACCCGGCAATTCCGCTGCGGGCCAGATAGCCTGCTCAGCACGACGCGTCACCGGACGACCGCCCGACTCCAGCAGGCTGGCCTGCAGGATCAGCTGCAGCGGAGAGTGCACCTCTTTCCACTGGCTTTCGGTAGAAACCTGCCCACGTCCCTGCTCGTCCAGCGTAAGCTGCACTTCATCCAGGCTGCGGCTCAGGTTCTCTTCAGCGATATCACCAAACTGGAAGCCCGGCAGCGCGGCCACCGCGTCACGCAGCGGACGCAGGAAGAGCTGGCCCTGCAGAGAGTTACCGTTGGCCGGAGCGCCATACAGGTAATAGCCGACCACGTTAAAGTCCACGTTATCCTGCGGTGAAACCGGCGTTTTTTGTCCGCTCAGGTTGAGCGCCATACGCTCTGGCATGAAGTCTTCAACGTGGAAGTCCCACAGACGCTGCAGGTTATCGCCCGTGTTGGCGCGGATATGCCACATGCCGGTCTGCGCCCCGCTGTCCAGCGGATAGTTGAAGCGATAGAGACCGTTCTCCGGCTTGACGACGATGGTACGCGCGACCTGTCCATCCGGACGCAGCACGTCGAGCTTCACGGGCTGATCGGGAAGTGGCTTACCGTCACTGTCGCGCAGCAGGCCGTTGAGGATCACCGTTTCGCCCGGGCGGTAGAGATCGCGTGGGCCAAACATAAAGAACTGCTTGCTGTAGCCCGGACTCCCTGCGATATCAAACTCCGCCAGATCAAGAGCCGGCAGCTTGAGGTCAAGCAGCGTGGTCTGGCCGTCTTTACTGGCCAGGATCAGCGCGGCCTCTTTGTCGGTCTCAAGTTTTGCGTGGCCATCGCCGTCGCTTTTCGCTTCGGCAAGGGTCTGCCCTTTATCGTTCAACAGGGTGACGGTGACGCCAGACTGCGCCGCACCGTTCTCCAGACTCTGGGTGAAGATGTCCAGGCGATTATGATAACGGTGAGCGGACAGGCCAATATCGCTTAAGGTAAAGAGCGTCGCGGCGTTACTGTAGTTGTAGTGCCCGGCCTGGTTCATGACCGCGATATAAACGCCAGACTGCTGGAGCGGTTTAATATCCTTCAGGGGCAACAGTAATTTTTCGCGCGTGTTGCGCGCCGGATTAAGATCGAATCGACCGGTATAAACCAGCTCCGCCATCTTCAGCAGGTTGTCGGATTCCCAGTTGGTCAGCGAGTTACGGTACTCCCACTGGCTGACAAGGGAAGCCAGCGATTCCGGCTTCACGCGGTAGAAGTTGACGTCAACATTGTTGACGTTGAGCGCCATTACTGGCAACCCTTCCACCACCTTACCCGGCAGCAGCGAGCCGCGGCTGGCAAAACCAACGGTGGGTTCAACGTCCCGGGTGGTCAGGGCTTTCTCATAATCAATGCCGAACGTCGCCTTGTTCAGCGCCTGCAGGCCCCGTTCAACGGTGACGACCAGGTTGCGGTTGGGCTCCAGATGGCGCAGGCGAAGCTCTTTCAGGTTAGGCGCAAGTTCCCACGCCCCGTCAACTTTGCCACTTTTTTTGTCCACGACATGCACGGTTTTCGCGAAATCCTGATCGGGATTCAGCGGAACCGAGAATGTCAGCACCAGCGTGGCGGCACCGTCGAGCTGAACTTCAGAGGCATCCAGCAGGGTCAGCGCTTTTCCCTGACTCTGGGCGGCGAGCTTAGCCAGCGTTTCAGCATTTGGCTTTTCCGCGGCTTTTGGTGTGGATGCGGTGGATGCCGCGGGAGCCGCAGCCTGAGATTTATCGTCGCTGTTATCACAGCCGACAAGCGTAAACGTGGTAAGCAGCGCAAGAGAGAGCGCGGCTAAGCGAAACGGTTTCATCCTTTGTCCCTGGCCCTGAGGGGGCCTGTTGGTCGTCGTCCGGATAAGTATTATCCGCAAGTTTCATTAATTCAAAAAGTCCAATTTTAGAATCTGGAAAGCGCCTCGCAGAATGGCAACACGCCGCTACGCCGTGATGGAACCGCGATCACAGCCCCAAACGTCACATGTTACCTTTCACGTCATTTGTTTTTAAAACAAGAGGATAGCTGGATAAGCGTCCCTGAAGGCTGCTAGTTTTATAACCATGACGCACCCCGAGTGCGCGGTTCAATAAGAGAGAAAGCCATGAAACGAGCCGTGAACGCCCTACAAAATTTCGGAAAATCATTGTACGGACCGGTGCTTATCTTACCGATCGTCGGTCTGTTTATCGCCTTTGGTAACGTGCTGGGTAACGGTAATCTCGCTGAATACCTGCCCTTCCTTGGCCATTCGCTGATTCAGCATCTTGGTCAGCTTATCGCGAAATCGGCCGTGTCGGTGCTGGTGAACCTGGCGCTAGTGTTTGCCGTTGGTATTCCGATTGGTCTGGCGACGCGCGATAAAGGCTATGCGGCGCTGATTGGGCTGGTCACCTTTGTCGTATTCATCAACGCCATGAACGTCACGCTGCAGCTGCAGGGCGCGCTGGCGCCTGCAGCCGAAATGAAGGCGGCCGGGCAGACCATGGTGCTGGGCGTCCAGGTGCTGGAGATGGGCGTTTTCGCCGGGATCCTGACCGGGGCGCTGTCGGGATACCTGTACAATAAATATTCCGGCGTACAGTTTAACGGTGCGATGGCGATTTACTCCGGCCACTGTTTTGTCGCCATTGTAATGCTTCCCGTCTCCATGCTGCTCGGCGTGGTGATGAGCGAACTGTGGCCGTTTGCCCAGCACGGCATTAGCGCCCTGGCGCTGGCCATCAAAGGCTCCGGACCATTTGGCGTGGCCATCTACGGCTTCCTGGAACGCATTCTGGTCCCCACTGGCCTTCACCATCTGGTCTATACCCCATTCCTCTATACCGAACTCGGGGGCACGCAGGAGGTCTGCGGCACGGTCTATCAGGGCGCGCGCAATATCTACTTCGCCGAAATGGCCTGCCCGCAGGTGAAGCAGCTCAGCAGCACGGTGGTGTGGGACGCCCGCGGCATCAGCAAGATGTTTGGCCTGCCCGCCGCGGCGCTGGCGATGTATATGACCGCCAGGCCAGAGCGTAAAGCGGCGGCGAAAGCGATTCTGATCCCGGCGGCGCTGACCTCGCTGCTGGTCGGCGTCACCGAGCCGATTGAATTCTCCTTCCTGTTCGTCGCCCCGCTACTGTTCGTGGTGCACGCGGTGCTGACCGGCATCGGCATGATGCTGTTCTCCCTGCTGGGCGTTCACGCCATCGGCGCCAACGGGATTATCGACTTCATCCTCTACAACCTGCCGCTCGGCACGGCCAAGTCCAACTGGCCGATGTACATCCTGGTCGGGCTGATCATGTTCGCCCTCTACTTCGTGGTGTTCCGCTTCCTGATCCTGCGCTTCAACATGAAAACGCCGGGCCGTGAAGATGAGGACCAGGAGACGCGCCTCTACAGCAAGCAGGAGTACCAGGCGAAGGGCAATAACGACGGTCTGGGCAAGTCCATCGTGGTGGGGCTGGGCGGCCGGGAAAATATTGAAGTGGTGGACAACTGCTACACCCGCTTACGCGTCACGGTAAAGGACGTCGCCATTATCGACGAGCCGCGTCTGAAGGCGACCGGCGCGAAAGGGATTATCAAACAAGGTAACAACGTTCAGGTGGTCTACGGGCTGCATGTCAAAAAAATGCGAGAAGCCGTTGAGACGTTTCTCTGAAAGGAGCTAAAGATGTTTACACCCCCATTCATTCTGTCGATTGCCGGCGGCGGCAGCACCTACACGCCGGGCATTGTGAAAAGCCTGATGGTGCGCCTGCAGGATTTCCCGCTGGCCGAAATTCGCCTGTACGATATCGACGAGGCGCGTCAGAACACCATTGCGCCGGTCGTCGAGAAGGTCATTCGCGACCACAGTCAGCACATCAAATTTACCGTCACCAGCGACCCGGAAGTGGCCTTCAGCGGCGCGCATTTTGTCTTCGCCCAGATGCGCGTCGGCCAGTACAAAATGCGCGAGCAGGATGAGAAGATCCCGCTGCGTCACGGCGTGGTGGGCCAGGAAACGTGCGGCCCCGGCGGGCTGGCCTACGGCCTGCGCACAATCCTGCCGATGGTGGAGCTTATCGATCTGGTCGATCGCTACGCGCATGAAAAAGCCTGGATCGTGAACTACTCCAACCCGGCGGCGATCGTCGCGGAGGGCGTGCGCCGTCTGCGGCCAAATGCGCGGGTGCTGAACATCTGCGATATGCCGGTGGCCGCCATGCGCAATATGGGGGCGATTCTGGGTGTCGATCGCCGCAAGCTGGAAGTGGACTACTTCGGCCTGAACCACTTCGGCTGGTTTACCCGCGTGCTGGTGGACGGCGAAGACAAGCTCCCGGCGCTGCGTAAGCATATCGCGAAGTTTGGCCTGCTGACGGAAGATGCGGCTAAAACCGATCCGCAGCATTCCGACCCCTCCTGGGTGAAAACCTGGCGCAACATCAAGCCGATCATGGACAATTTCCCCGAGTATCTGCCGAACCCGTATCTGCAGTATTACCTGATGCCGAACCAGATTGTGGCGCACCAGAACCCGGACTATACCCGCGCCAACGAAGTGATGGACGGGCGCGAGAAAAAGCTGTTCGCCGCCGCCGAAGAATATCAACGCACCGGAATTTTACCGGATGCCTTCCACGTGGGCGTCCACGGCGAGTTTATCGTCGATGTGGCCTGCTCGCTGGCCTTTAACCTGCGAAGCCGCCATCTGGTGATGGTGGAAAACCGCGGGGCGATTACCAATTTGCCGTACGATGCGGTGGTGGAAGTTCCCGCTTATATCACCTCCGAGGGCCCAGAACCGATCCGTATTGGTCAGGTGCCGCTGTTCCATCAGACGCTTTTGCAACAGCAGCTCGCATCTGAACAGCTGCTGGTGGAGGCGACTATCGAAGGCAGCTATGAGAAAGCCTTGCAGGCGTTTACCCTCAACCGCACCGTGCCGACCATGGAACATGCAAAAGCCATTCTGGATGAGATGATTGAGGCCAACCGCGACTACTGGCCAGCGCTGCAAAAAGCCTGGCAGGACGGCGAACCGGTGAAAAAATAGGGGCTTGCTCGCGAGTTGAACGTGGTTTGCTTGTCGGTGTCAGAAAAAACACCGACAATCCTTTTTTACGGAAAAGAATGGAGGCAACCCATGTCCACCTCATATTTTGTCGCTGCCGACTGGCTGATTGAGCACGGCGACGATCCGGAAGTTCAGATTATCGACGCGCGTATGGCCCCTCCGGGACAAGAGCATCGTGACGTGCCCGGTGAATACCGTGCCGGGCATCTGCCGGGTGCGGTATTTTTTGATATTGAAGCCCTCTCCGATCACACCTCTCCCCTGCCGCACATGCTGCCGCGCCCGGAAGCGTTTTCCGTGGCGATGCGCGAGCTGGGCATCAGCAAAGACAAACACCTCGTTGTCTATGATGAAGGTAACCTCTTCTCCGCGCCGCGTGCGTGGTGGATGCTGAAAAACTTCGGCGTGGAAAAAGTCTCGATTCTTGCCGGCGGGCTGGCGGGCTGGAAGCGCGACGAGCTGCCGCTTCAGCAGGGTGATGTCACGCTGCCGGAAGGTGAATTCGACGCGACCTTTGACACCCACGTGGTAAAACGCCTGACCGACGTGCTGGTCGTGAGCCATGAAAAAACGGCGCAAATCGTCGATGCCCGCCCTGCTCCTCGCTTCAATGCCGAAGCGGATGAACCGCGTCCGGGGCTGAAGCGCGGGCATATTCCGGGCGCGCTGAACGTGCCGTGGGGCGATCTGGTATTTGAGGGCGAGCTGAAAACTACCGACGAACTGCGCGCCATTTTTGACCGGGCAGGGGTTGATTTACATCGTCCAGTGATTGCCAGCTGCGGTTCCGGCGTAACGGCCTGCGTGGTCATTCTGGCGCTCGCCACGCTCGGCGTAAGCGACGTCACGCTCTACGACGGCGCCTGGAGCGAATGGGGTGCGCGAGACGATCTGCCTGTCGAACCCGCGAAATAATGGATAACCGCCTGGCCACGCTGTTAACGCGCGGAGCGTCATTGACCCGCGCGGAGTATCGCGTCCTCGCCCACCTCACGGAGCATCCGCTCCTGGTGGGCAATATTACGGTTCGCGAGCTGGCACAGGCGACGTTCGTTTCTACCGCCACCATTATGCGGCTGTGCCAGAAGCTGGAGTTCAGCGGCTTTAGCGAGTTTATCTGGCACTGCAAGCAGTTGCTCACCGACACGCCGCACATTGCCGTTCAGGGGCAATCGCCCCCTGAGCTCCCGGCGCTGTTTAATCAGTTTATCGCCAACTATCAGCACACCTTTCAGTGGGTCACCCAGGACAAACGCCAACAGTTTGCTAACCTGCTGCGCCAGAAAGAGAGTTTCTTTCTCTACGGGGCCGGGTTCTCTTATCTGTTTGCGGAGTACCTGACCAAGAAGCTGCAGGTGCTGGGCAAAACGGCGTTTATCTCCGGACCGGGCGACAGCCGGAACATTTTTCTCAGCAATGCCGCCCGCTATCAGGTGTTTATTGCCGTCTCGCGCAGCGGCGAAACGGAACAGGTGCTGGATAAAGCACGGATAGCCAAAAATGTCGGCATGACCATCGTCGCGTTTACCCGCGCCTCGGCCAACACGCTGGCGGAGATGGCCGACGTGCACTTTGCGCTCTATGACGAAGCGGTACACTACGCCGCCGAAGCCGCAGGGGTGACGTCGTTTGAGTCGAATCTGGTGCTGCTGATGGATTTACTGCTGCTGGAAGCAACGGGGTGATATTCACCCCGCTGAAATCAGATGATGCGGTTGGTTTTGAGATCGCGCAGGAACCCGCCCCAGCGACGCTCATAGAACGGCGTGATGTGCTCGGTAATAAAGTGGCTGATGCCCTTCTCACCGTTTTTCACCTGACAGATATCAATTGGTTCATCGCCCGGTAGCGTGTCGGTCGCCACGCTGCCCGCCGCCTGAACGATCTCGTCGAAATCGCCATCGGCTTCAATACCGATCAACAGCACCGGCTTTTCGTCCGCGCGCTCTTTGATGGAGCAGAGAAACGCGCGCCTGACGGGCTTGAGCGTTTTGAACAACGTCGTCAGAGAATCAATCATCTGCGCGGGCGGCTCGGCCACTTCAGACAGCAGCAGCGTTTCGCCCCCTTCCAGCACTTCCTGCGTGCTGAGCGGGTTGCCCTCTTCGCCAATCAGGTGGCTGATTTCACGCGGCGTAAACTCTTTCCCGGTCGGCAACTTGGCGTTGAGGAACAGCGTCTGGCCGAGCGTCATTTCAAACAGGGTACGCACCGGCATCACCACGAACGCCTGTTCGTCTTCAACCGCTTCCTGCAGCGCTTCCAGCGAGGTGAAGAACGGGATCACCGACGTGCCGTCGTCTTTCTCCCAGTGCAGCAGATCCAGCGCGCTGTCTTCCACGACCTGCTCACCTTCCGCGGCGGTACCTGGTACCCAGACGGTGGACTCCAGCAGCGTGCGGAAAAATGCCGGACGGTGGGCGGGCTCGGTCGCCGCCTGTTCCAGCAGAGTCTCTAATTCGTTTTTGGTATCTGACATAGTTTGGCTACTTCAAAAAACGCCGGGTGGCGCTTCGCTTACCCGGCCTACAAAACCGTAGGTCCGTGCAAGCGCAGCGCCGCCGGGCAATATGATGACTCCGAAGGCGCGCGTAAGCGTAGCGCCACCCGGCTAAAAAGATTACTCAGCCGTCAGCAGGTTCGCTACGGTACGCACGCCCAGACCGGTCGCGCCCGCGGACCACTGCTCAACCGCCGCTTTGCGGTACGTTGCGGAGCAGTCAATGTGCAACCAGCCTTCATGGTAGTTCTCAACAAAGTGAGACAGGAAGCCTGCTGCGGTGCTTGCCCCCGCCGGGTACGCCGCGCTGGCGGTATTGTTCAGTTCGGCAAAGTTGGACGGCAGCTGGCTACGGTGGAACTCGGCCAGCGGCAGACGCCAGAACGGTTCGTTTTCCGCCGTAGCGCTGGCCAGCAGGCGTGCGGCCAGCTTGTCGTCAAAGCTGAACAGCGCGTGATAGTCGTTACCCAGCGCGGTTTTCGCCGCACCGGTCAGAGTCGCCATGTCGATGATCAGCTCAGGCTTCTGGGCAGACGCGTCGATCAGGCCATCGGCCAGCACCAGACGGCCTTCGGCGTCAGTGTTCATCACCTCAACGTTTTTGCCGTTACGGTAGCGAATGATGTCGCCCAGCTTGAAGGCGTTACCGCTGACCATGTTGTCCGCGCAGCACAGGTACAGCTTCACGCGCTTTTTCAGACCGCGGGTGATGGCAAACGCCAGCGCACCGGTGATGGTGGCCGCGCCGCCCATGTCGGACTTCATGGAGTCCATGAACGCGCTCTGCTTCAGGCTGTAGCCGCCGGTGTCGAAGGTGATACCTTTACCTACCAGGCAGGCAAAGACAGAGGCGTCTTTATCGCCGGTTGGGTTGTAGTCCAGCGCCAGCAGCACCGGTGGACGCTCAGAACCACGGCCCACGGTGTGGATACCCATGTAGTTCTGCTCGCGCAGGTCTTCACCCTTGGTGATGCGGTAGGACATCTTGTCGCCCGCCACGCCGCACAGCAGGTCAACGGCGCGCTGCGCCAGCTGCTCAGGGCCTAACTCTTCCGCCGGAGCGTTAATGGTGTCGCGTACCCAGTCGATGATTTGCAGACGGCTTTCCAGCTCTTTCTGACCGGCTTCGTCGAGGTTCGCCCACTCAATTTTGCGGGTGCCTTTCGGCCCTTTGTAACCCGCCCAGAACGCCCAGCTGCGGTCGGTGTCCCAGCCTTCGCCTTCCAGCGAGACATGCTTAATGCCCAGACCGTCAATTTTACGCGCGGCGCGCTGGATCAGGCCCAAATCATCGTTGCCCGTCAGGTGCAGGGTAATACCGTCGTTGTTGATGCTGTAGCTGGCTTTCTCGCCCCAGCGCGCGTCAGCGGGCTGCGTAGAGAGCGTAATCTTCATCGCTTCGGTCATTTTATTTTTCCTTATTAGCAACTAGCAAACGGGCCGCCTGAAGGCAGCCCGTTTTGTTATTTATTCTGCTTCATCTAACCAGACTAACAGAATCGCCTCCAGAATTTTTTCATTGGATGCGTTTGGATCGTCGTCGAAATCTTCCAGATCGCAGATCCACTGATGCATATCGGTGAATCGTACGGTCTTCGGATCGAGATCCGGGTTCGCGTCGTAGAGCGCTTCGCCGATTTCACGGCTGTCTGTCCACTTCAGTCCCATATTAATGCTCGCGTGCGTGGTTGATGGTGTAGCGTGGGAACTCCACGACCAGATCTTCATCGGTCACCGCAGCCTGGCAGCTTAAGCGGCTGTCTGGCTCCAGACCCCATGCTTTATCCAGCATGTCGTCTTCGTCTTCGGTGCTCTCGGCGAGAGAGTCAAAACCTTCACGCACGATGCAGTGGCAGGTGGTGCAGGCACAGGATTTTTCACAGGCGTGTTCCACTTCGATACCTGCACGCAGGGCAACATCGAGAATGGTTTCACCGGTCTTCGCTTCCAGAACAGCGCCATCCGGACAGAGGTCCGCATGAGGCAAAATTACAATCTTTGGCATATTAAACCTCGTCCACGGACTGGCCTTTCAGCGCGACGCGGACAGATTTGTCCATGCGGCGAGCAGCAAAGTCCTGGGTTTGTTTATCAACGTTTTTAATGGCTTCTTCTATTGCGTCAGCGTCATTACCTTCGGCCACGGCGCTTAAGCGCGCGGCAGCGTCGTCAATCACCTGACGCTCAGCGGCGCTTAACAGCGCGGCGTCGGCAGCGAGCGCGCCGTTCAGGCTCTCCAGCACGCGTGCGGCTTCCACTTTTTGTTCCGCCAGCATACGCGCCTTCACATCCTGCTCGGCGTAGCTCATTGAGTCCTGAATCATAGAGGCGATTTCGCCATCGGTCAGGCCGTAGGACGGCTTCACCTGAATGGACGATTCCACGCCGGTGGATTTTTCCATCGCCGTGACGCTCAGCAGGCCGTCGGCATCCACCTGGAAGGTGACGCGAATATGCGCCCCGCCCGCAGGCATCGCCGGAATTCCGCGCAGCGCAAAGCGCGCCAGAGAACGGCAGTCCTGCACCAGCTCGCGTTCGCCCTGCATCACGTGGATGGACATCGCGGTCTGGCCGTCTTTAAAGGTGGTGAACTCCTGCGCGCGCGCCACCGGAATGGTAGTGTTACGCGGGATCACTTTCTCCACCAGGCCGCCCATGGTTTCTAAGCCCAGCGACAGCGGGATGACGTCCAGCAGCAGCATTTCGCTGTCCGGCTTGTTGCCGACCAGAATATCGGCCTGGATCGCGGCACCTACGGCAACCACTTTGTCCGGGTCGATGGAGGTCAGCGGCGTGCGGCCAAAGAATTCGCCCACGCGCTCGCGCACCAGCGGCACGCGGGTCGAACCGCCCACCATGACCACTTCCAGCACCTCGTTCGCCTCAACGCCCGCATCTTTCAATGCGCGACGGCAAGCCAGCAGGGTGCGTTTAACCAGCGGGGCAATCAGATCGCTGAACTGATCGCGGGTGATATCACCCTGCCAGCCCGCAACATTGACGGTAACCGTCTGCGCATCGCTCAGGGCGATTTTGGCGTCGATGGCCGCATCCAGCAGTTCACGCTGTACGCGCGCATCGCTGCGATCGCTGATGCCCGCCTGCTCGCGGATGTAGTCCGCCAGCAGATGGTCGAAGTCATCACCTCCCAGCGCGGAATCCCCGCCGGTCGCCAGCACTTCAAATACCCCGCGGCTCAGGCGAAGGATAGAGATATCAAATGTCCCGCCGCCGAGATCGTAAACCGCGATCACCCCTTCCTGACCGGAATCGAGGCCGTAGGCAATCGCCGCCGCCGTCGGTTCGTTCAGCAGACGCAGCACGTGCAGGCCCGCCAGACGCGCGGCGTCTTTGGTGCCCTGACGCTGTGCATCATCAAAGTAGGCAGGAACGGTGATCACCACGCCGTCCAGATCGCCGCCGAGCGTGGCCGTGGCACGCTCCGCCAGCGCTTTGAGGATGTCAGCAGAAACACGAATCGGGTTCAGCAGACCGGCCGCGGTCGCAATCATCGGCAGGCCGTTTTCACTGGCCTGCAGCTGATACGGCAGATGCGGGTAGCGGGTCTGAATATCGGCCAGCGAGCGGCCCATCATGCGCTTGACGGAGCTGATGGTATTCGCCGGATCGCGCGCGGCGTTAGCGCGGGCGTCATAGCCTACCGCGTGACCCTGCTGCTGGTAGTGGACCACGGAAGGCAGCAGATGGCGCCCCTGCTCATCAGCCAGCGTTTCCGCCTGGCCGCTGCGCACGGTCGCCACGAGGGAATTGGTGGTGCCCAGATCAATACCCACCGCCAGACGACGCTGGTGCGGTGCGGCACTTAAGCCAGGCTCACTAATTTGTAATAAGGCCATAATTGCTTCCGAAATTAAAAATCGAGCAGCTTTTCTTCGAGTTGTTCAGCACTGCTTCGCAGTTTATCGAGAAAACGGAGTTTGCGCACAGTGTCTGCCGCCACGTCCCAGGTCTCGTTGTTCAGTTGCTCCACCATCTGCTGATGGCGGGTATCGAACATGCCCTTCACGCGCGTGATGAAGCTTTCCAGACGCGCTTCGTCTTTGGCCTGTTCAATCTCATCCAGCTCTTCGCGCAGCTCCAGCTGCTCCATCAGAAACGCCGTGTCGCGCACGGTGTGCTGTTCGCTCGCCAGATCAAAACCGTGGAGCGAGAGCAGATACTCAGCGCGCGCCAGCGGATGGCGCAACGTCTGCCAGGCCTGGTTGATGGTCGCGGATTGCGACACCGCAGCCAGCTGCTCTGCCTGAGTACCGCTCGCGAATTTGTCCGGATGGTACTGACGCTGCAGATCCTGAAAACGGATCGTCAGCGCCTGGAGATCGATCGGGTATTGAGCGGGTAGTCCGAAGAGAGTGAAGTAATCCATAACAATCTCAGGGGTAGCCTGTTAGAACAAACCCCACGCGTAGCGGGTAACGCCACGGTGGGGTTTCGGATGACGCGCGGTTAAACGTGGAAGCTTTCGCCGCAACCACACTCGTCTTTGACGTTCGGGTTCGTAAATTTGAACCCTTCGTTCAGGCCTTCTTTGACGAAGTCCAGCTGAGTGCCGTTGAGGAATTGCAGGCTTTTGCCATCGACCACCACCTTCACGCCCTTGTCTTCAAACACGATGTCGTCAGACGCCGGCTCGTCAACAAACTCCAGTACGTAAGCCATACCAGAACAGCCGGAGGTACGTACGCCCAGTCGCAGGCCAAAGCCTTTACCACGGTTCGCCAGAAAAGAGCTTACTCGCGCGGCAGCGCTGTCGCTAAGGGTAATCGACATACTCAAACCTCAATTATTTTGCTTCACGTTTGCTTTTGTAATCCGCAATGGCGGCTTTGATCGCGTCTTCTGCCAGAATTGAGCAGTGAATTTTCACCGGTGGCAGTTCGAGTTCTTCAGCAATATCCGTGTTCTTGATTGCCTGTGCTTCGTCCAGAGACTTGCCCTTCACCCATTCGGTGACGAGGGAGCTGGACGCGATAGCAGAACCGCAGCCGTAGGTCTTGAAGCGCGCGTCTTCAATGATACCTTCATTGTTGACTTTAATCTGCAACTTCATTACGTCGCCACACGCTGGCGCACCGACCATGCCGCTACCAACAGATTCGTCGCTGTTGTCAAAAGAGCCAACGTTGCGCGGGTTTTCGTAATGATCGATGACTTTTTCGCTGTATGCCATGATTGAATTCTCCTTATGTACCGATTAGTGATGTGACCATTCAATGCTGTTCAGATCCACGCCCTGCTTGAACATTTCCCACAGTGGAGAAAGGTCGCGCAGACGGCCAATAGAGTTGCGAACCAGCTTGATGGTGTAGTCAATCTCTTCTTCGGTAGTGAAACGACCTAAAGAGAAACGGATAGAGCTGTGTGCCAGCTCGTCAGTCATACCCAGCGCGCGCAGCACGTAGGATGGCTCAAGGCTTGCAGACGTACAGGCAGAACCGGAAGAAACCGCCAGGTCTTTCAGCGCCATGATCAACGACTCGCCTTCAACATAGTTGAAGCTGACGTTGAGGATGTTCGGTGCGCCCTGCTCGAGATCGCCGTTCAGATACACTTCTTCCATATCTTTCACGCCGTCCCACAGACGGTTACGCAGCGTGCGCAGGCGTGCCATCTCGGTTTCCATCTCTTCTTTTGCAATGCGGTAGGCTTCGCCCATGCCCACGATCTGGTGAACAGGCAGCGTACCGGAACGCATGCCGCGCTCGTGACCACCGCCGTGCATCTGTGCTTCGATGCGGATACGCGGTTTACGACGAACGTACAGCGCGCCGATGCCTTTCGGGCCATAGATTTTGTGGCCGGAGAAGGACATCAGGTCAACTTTCAGCTGGCTCAGGTCGATAGGCAGTTTGCCCACGCTCTGGGTCGCGTCCACGTGGTAGATGATACCGCGCGCGCGGCACATTTCGCCGATGGTCGCGATGTCTTGTACCACGCCGATTTCGTTGTTGACGTGCATGATGGAGACCAGAATGGTGTCATCACGCATGGCCGCTTCGAGCTCTTTCAGATCGATAATGCCGTTGCTCTGTGGCGCCAGATAGGTGACTTCGTACCCTTCACGCTCCAGCTGGCGGCAGGTGTCCAGCACGGCTTTGTGTTCGGTTTTGCTGGTGATAATGTGCTTGCCTTTTTTCTGATAAAAGTTGGCTGCACCTTTGATCGCCAGGTTGTCGGATTCGGTCGCACCGGAGGTGAAAACAATCTCACGCGGGTCGGCACCCACCAGGTCAGCAATCTGATTACGGGCGATATCAACCGCCTCTTCAGCATGCCAGCCAAAACGGTGTGAACGGGAAGCTGGGTTACCAAAGTTTCCGTCCAGGGTCAGACACTGCATCATTTTCTCGGCAACACGCGGGTCCACCGGCGTGGTTGCGGAGTAATCGAGATAAATCGGTAATTTCATTGCTCTTTAAACTCCGTACATCGCTTCAATGCAAGGAATCAGGCAACCGGCTGGATGTACGACCGAGTACACGGGGCGAGTCTACGCCCCGGCCTGATTCTGAAATACTTATCGTTTTATTACGCGCGTAATTTGACGTCGATAGCGTCCTGCGCGCGGGTGCTGCGTTGGGAATCATGGCTGTGCTGACGGCCCGAAACATCCAGAACTTCCTGGTTATTCACCAGCTCCCCGAGGGTGATGTTGTTCAGGAAGCCGGTCAGACGGTCGCTCAGATCGCGCCACAGCGCGTGGGTCAGGCATTTATCGCCGCCCTGGCAGCCGCCTTTACCCTGGCAACGGGTCGCGTCAACGGATTCGTCAACGGCGCTGATCACTTCGCCAACTGCAATACTGCCCGCGTCTTTACCCAGCAGATAACCGCCGCCTGGGCCACGAACGCTGGAAACCAGTCCATTTTTACGCAGTCTGGAGAACAGCTGTTCCAGATAAGAGAGGGAGATCCCTTGTCGTTCAGAAATATCAGCCAACGGAACCGGGCCCGCTTCGGAGTTGAGCGCAACGTCCAGCATCGCGGTCACGGCATAACGCCCTTTAGATGTCAGTCTCATGTCTTACTTAACCTCAA
>OGZV01000766.1_pt1 | contig 33330 bp, 27 predicted proteins | sample 1576861 | NCBI WGS metagenome assembly OGZV01 (sample SAMEA3541501, study PRJEB24748) | human gut metagenome | biome: human gut; feature: human-associated habitat; material: faeces | place: China | collected 2012
GTATTTACGCAGATAATCAGCGTTATCTCGTCATAACGTTTATCTCGTCATAAGGTTCATTATGCCGAGCTCGGCATAATCCACCCTGAGGTGTTCCTGACCTGCGTTCAGCAACCGAGCCATCACTCATGATGAACGGCACTGTAAGCCAGCGTTTTATATAAAGTATCAGCCATTTTATTTGCGTATGTTTCTCAACCATGTACATCAGATATCCATGTTTGATGTTATCAAAGAGCCCTTTGATATCTAATTCCAATACCCAGTCTCTTTTAAAACATCTTTCCCTTGCTTGTCCTACTGCCTGAATTGCAGATTTGTTCGGACGGTATCCATATGAGTCATTGTAAAACATTGGCTCAACCAGCGGTTCAAAGTACATCTTCGCAACCATTTGTGCGATTCTGTCTTCTACTGTTGGAATTCCCAAAATTCTGGTGTCACCATTTTTCTTGGGTATTTCTACTGCCCTTACAGGCTTCGGGAAATAACTTCCTGATGCCATCCGGTTCCATAGTTTATACAGGTTGTTATTAAGATGCTCCTCAAACTCTTTTATGGTTTGTTCATCCACCCCGTAACTTCCTGCGTTTTCCTTTACCGCCTGAAAAGCTGCAATTACAGCCTTCTTTGAAATATCAAACTGTTTTGCTTCGCTCATAAGCTCCTCCTTATTCCTAAGTTGACTTATTTACTCTGCTTGGATACTGTGGCTTCTTCGCTCTGTTTTCTTTTCAGAAACCCTCTTCACTACTATAAGCCACTCTGCCCCTATGACTGTATCAGTACTCTGTACCTTGCGGTTCGTCCACTTGGCACTCTCCCTTAACACCAGCTCTTAGGTTCCCACGTTCCATGTGAATGCCTGAACAGTGTTCATGCCACCTTTACGCCGTCCACCGCATAACCAGTAAATAGGCTCCCGTTATGCTTATCCCAGGTTAACGACTGACCCCCTGGTTTTGATGGAGTCTCTACGCTTTCGACGTTTTCGTAAGTGGTTCACAGCTTCGTTCATCTCCACTGTCCACACCTGACTGTTTTGTACAGCCTTTTCTCTGACGCTCAGCACCATAGCTTTTGACTACAGCACCTCAGAGTGGTTTGAAACCTCCACCTATATGGCGGTTCCGATGGGCCTGCCATCATCATTCACACAGCATGGCTATACTTGTTTGGAATCATGCCACAAGTTCTCGCCTTCGTGGCGCACAATCATCAGCATAGACCACCAGACCTGCATATCCCTTTAACATCGGCGTTACCACCTCTTTGAACCACCACATCAGCACATAGTGCATATAGATACAGGAAATTATCGGAGAGCAGACGGAACCTTGTCCACTTCCTTCCTCTGTTGCTTCAAATTCATAGTTATTCATAATTCCTGCTTTCAGCATTCGTCTGACAAGGCGGATGATATTCGGGTCTTTAATCCTTGATTCTATAAAACGCACAATCCATTCATGGTCAAGATGCTGGAAGAATCCTTTTATATCCGCATCCAGAACATAATTCGTCGGTTTCCTTTCCAGCATTATGTTTAGTTTGCGGATTGCTTTATGGCAGCCCCTGTTGGGTCTGAATCCCATCATCTCATCATAAAACATTGGCTCGAATACTGCTTCCAGTATCCTGCGCAGTGCTTCCTGTACCAGCTTGTCTTCATAACAGTAGATACTAAGTGGCCGCATCTTCCCATTGTCCTTTGGTATTTCTACCAGTCTTGCTGGTTTAGGCTTATAGGATTTCTTCTTCAGACTTTCTATAAGGGCTTCTAGATTTTCTTCCAGATTTCTTCCGTATTCTTCTTTGGTAACTCCATCTATTCCTACGGCTTTCGTTCCATCCATCTGGACATGACAGTTCTCAAGCATCTCCTTATTGATAAGATGCCCCAGTGATGTAAAGACCATATCTGGGTTTTCTTTTGATAATTGTGATATTCTCGCCAATTTCGTTTCCATTAGTTCCCCTATCTCTGTGTATAGCTAATGTTTCCTCTTTGATATAGTTTCGCAGGCCAGAACTGCGAGGCACAGTTCTCTCTCGACTTCCCTCCAGTATTTATTTTGTTCATACTTTCACCGGTACTGTTCGGGCCTCCGACTACCTGCACTTCGTTTGTCTTTCTTCTTTTGGTTGGCGGACATACTTTTCATTTACACACTCTGAAAAGAAATGCAGGTCCTCTCCAGTTGACATATAGTCCCTGTCTGACATGAATAGTTTCAACAACACCGCAGAGGCATGCAAAATCTCACCATAACGATAAGTGCATATATTGTCTTCCACCCTGACCACGGTGTCGACCCTCTGATACTTTGGGATTTCGGTGCTCCATAGCTATCCCTGCTATCTTGCTGTCTACGCTTAGCCTGCACGTTACCGTAACAGACTCAAGACTCGCTTCAAATGCTGTGGTTAACAGCTTATTTGATGGGGCTTCCACCCACCGGACTATATACCCTTTGCTGGACGCACGGTCAGACCCCAATGTGGTCAACCTAGCATCCATTGTTCATACCCTCATTGGTACTGCTCGGGTCTCCGACTACCTGCATTTCTTTTGTAAAGTATACAAGTACTGGAATCTTCACTCTGGAATCCTCTGGTCTTCCCATAAGTATCTCTCACCTCCAATACACCATTTGATTTTTCTTCAAGGATCAACAGGCTTTACAGCATTTCTAGGCAATAGCTATATTTTTCCTTTTTTCTGCTCCAAGTACCCTTCCTTGATTACATAATAAGGAAATTCTTCTTGACGATATTCCCCATAGTTTAGACATTTCTGCTGTTATTATGTACTCCTTAGTTTTCCTCCAAAACACACTATCTTTAGATATAAGTATATTCCTTTATCAGAATAGCTTCAATCAAAATAAATCCGCCATACCACTGAAGAACCACATATGTTGGAACCTTCACTCTTTTAAGCTGAGATGTAATATTGGCAATAATCAGGTTATTGGAATGTTCATTTCCTGCATTGTTCTGTACCGGTATTTCACGAGGTCTTTCCCTAATGTTTTTTCCTTCCTAATTTATTATTACTTTAATCATAATTTTTCTTTGCCGCGATCACTTTCGCCTGTACCTTTTCATTCTTTTTCTTCCAATGTTTTCCTGCTTGTTTTTGCTATTCTTGCTGCTACCTAATCATTCAATCCATTTAATTCCTTTTCCGCTGGGTAATTTTAAAAAACAAGAACTATAATATTCCCCACTAAGTTTACGCTGAAGAATACGGAAAATTTTTTCATCATGCGTAGAAATCACAATTTGCCAATTCGAATTATCAATAAGACTTCTCATTAAATCCGCAAATCCTAATATGTTCATATCATCGAAATGTCCAATTGGATCATCAATAAATATTGTTTGTATCGGAAGATTATTTTTTCTATCTAATGCTCTACTAAAAAAAGAACTAAACGCAACTGTATTTAGCTGTGCCGTACTAAAATATATTTCGGGTCTATAATCTGAATCTGAATCTGATTCACTTTCTGATAAAGTAATAAATAGTTCACCTTTTTGAGCATCATTAAAAGAAAGATGATATTCCAAGCGTTTCATAACATCATGTGGATCAATTTTTTGATAGATTTCATTCATAGTTGATTTACTAAAATATAAACTAAGCTCTTTTTCAAGATTTTTCTGTATCTTATCCAATTCCACAATTTTATTTTCCTTCTCTATTTGTAATTTTTCTGACCTTCTTTCTGCATTCCACATAGCTCTTTTATTTTGTTTATAGTTGGTAAAATAAAATCTAGCCGTATTTTCTTCAGAAATTTGACATAAAAGTTCTATCCTAATCCCTAGTTCAACCTTTTCCGCATTATATTTATCTCCCATTTCCAAAAATTCATTTTCTGTGTAATTTTTATATATTGTAAAATCAGAAACAGTTAATTCCATCTTAGCAACTGTTTGCGTTATGTTCTCCAATTCATTTTCTAACACATTAATATTTAACACTTTAAATTCCGTTAATTGCTCCAGTTCATTTTTTAAATGACTAAGTTTATTATTAATATCCGTATTTTTTCTAATTAGTACTTCATAATTTTCATCAAATTGCATATTTATATTCAAAGCAAAACTTACTAACGGAAATTTAGAAGTATCACTTACTATTTCCGATTTTTGATGTTTATAATCATTCAACATCACTTGTATGTTTTGTTCAGTAGTTAAATATTTTTTTATTTGCGCACTTACTACTTGAGTTATTTTTTCCTCATTCAATTTTTTTTCTTTTACTAATGCATAAAAATTGAAAATCTCTTGTTGTGTGTCATATATTTCTATTTTATTAATCTGAAACCATTTCACTAAATGTTTTTCTTTATCTTCTAATGTTTTTAAATGTTTTCTATTATTTTCATAACTTTCTTCACCCCCCATCCTATTGTTCATTAAAGCCTCTATTTCATTTCTTCCTTTTTCAATTTCGGTTTGGAGAAACTTTAAAATTTCCTCTCGAATCACATTATAGCGACTTACTATAACATTTTGGCTTTTTACAAGTCTTTCAATAGCTTCATTATCATTTCCTACAAGTTCGGATTCTTCAATTTTTTTCCACAAAGCCTCCCATGATTCAAATTTACTATGACATAATGGGCATTCACAATTTTCCTTATGTATTTTTTGATATTTTGCTCCATCTTCTTTAATTAAAAGGAACGTACGCTTCATCTTAGATATACTTTCTTTTTCAGCCAATATGCTATTTTCAAGCAATCTGTAATCCATTCGTAAACTATCAATTTGTTCAATTATAATTGGCTTAAGCAATTCCCTCCATTCAGAAATTTTAGACACAGTCCATTCATCAATAGTAAATGGAACATTCTTTTTTTCTAATAAATCAAGTCTTTTTTCCAATTTGAAAATTTTTTCATTTATGTCCTTTATATACTCTTTCTTTACATCAAATGTTTCTTTTCCTATTTGTATAGAAGATCGAGTTTCTTGCAACTCATTAAATTTATTAACACCTAATTCTTCCGTTTCAAGTATTGCTTTAAATTTGGAGATATTTTTTTCTCGTAATTGTTTTTCCTCATTCAATTTTTCTATTTCTTTTTGAACAGAGAAATGCATATTATTTAATTTTTTTATTTCTTCTTCAGCATTTTTATATTTTCGAGCCAAATTTATAATATTTTCTTTTCCAACTTCTAAAATTGAATTATAAGGATATAAAGTCTCCATAACTTTAAGATGATTTTCTTTAGTATTTGTATATTCCCTCTCTAATTTCTCTAGTTTCTTTTTATTTTCTATCAAGCTACTTATTTTAGAAATTCGTTCTTTCAAGCTCTTTATTGTGTTTAAACGTTTCTTATATTCTTTAAAACCCATTGTGTTTAATTCATTATACAATATCAGATGATCCTTAAGAATATTTAATTGCCTATTATAGTCTCTAATTATTTTTTTTACTTCATTTAACAATTCATCATATTCTGTTTCTGTCGATAAGCTTGTAATATTGGGAAGAATCGTCTCTGATCTTTTATTAAAAGCACTAATCAGTTTCTGAATATTCTTAAAGTTAGACTCGCTTTTTTCAAGTTTCTTCCTTTCATTTTCCAATCTTGCAATTTCTTTTTTTATTTCAATAAGCGATTTATCTATTACACTGATATCCTTACCTATTCTTTCAAAATATTTTCTTTCTTCATTTAATTCAGGAGTACTATTAAACCATTCTATATACCTTTCTTCTGGTTTACTAGCCGATATAAAACTATCAATTTTAGCATGTGGAAGAAGAATATTATCCCACTTATTATTGTCCTTTTTTAACCCAACAATATCTTTAGCTTTTTTTCCGGATGCAGCAACCACATCTGTATCTGTCCCATTTTCTTTAAGAGTATGAACTTTTCTATGTATTTCTTCACCATTATCCAAGAAAATACTTGCGTATGCTTCTTCGTATGCTTTTTCTCTATTATGATAAATTGGACCTTTAAATTTAGATATTTTTTCTGTGTTTTTTAAATAAGATACTTCACCTTTCAAAGCATATTCAACTCCATCAAATAAGCTAGTTTTACCAACTCCATTAGGTGCATAAATAACTACAAACGATGCAGGTTTTTTATCCTGATCAACCAAATTAAATTCTACACATCCTTTATACCCTCTGAAATTCTTTAATTTTATTTTTTTTACCCGCATTTTTTTATTTTCGTATTCTGTGACTTCTGATACTGCAAGATGAAATATTTTTTCCTCAACATAATTACGCTCAACATACAAGTCCTCTTGAAAATTATCATAAACATACTTTTTGGCACAAAATGGATTATACTCGATCTCTCTTTTTATTTCTTTCATAACAGTTTTCTTCACAAAATGGATTATATAAAAGTTGCTTCTTTCAATAAGCAATTCTGTTTGGCTTTGAATATTTACAGCTACAAAAGAATCTATCTGATTCCATCCCTTTAATAATTGCTCTTCTGAATCCCAATTTACTAAAAATAAATGTGAATTATATCCGCCATTCATTCTCCGTGTATAATAATGAATTCTAAATTCTTTACATTCAGCATAATCATCTAAATTTATTTCCTTACTCCAAGTGTTCATCCAGAACCTCCCATGCATCTTTAATTAATTCATTAAATTTTCCTCTCATTTTTTCTATATTTCCATTTCCATCATAAATTACAGTATCAAATAGCTCTCCCATTCCAATCATTGCAATATTACTTTCTTCAATATCGCCATCTACAATATTAAAAAAATCATTTTTCTCACTCAACTTTTTTTTCTGTCTTGGCGTATTTGCAATACTGACAATAATTCTTCGGATTTCACTTCTTCTTATCGTTTTGGTATAATACACAGAAGATTGGCCATTCCATAATAAAATAATTCCGCTCTCATTCTTTAGAGTCTTTTTCAAAAGCGCCTTTTCAAGTAATAATTGTATGCATCTGCTTACCTTTTCTTCCGTACACAAAAATTCAATTCGAATTGTATATCCATCTTGTTTATCAGAAATTTTAATATCAGAAAGTTCTTCCGGATTTAACCCTAATATCTCGCAAAAGCATATGGCCCTTGTAAGTTGCCCTTTCCAATAGTGTTTACAACTTTTTCTATCTGTTTTACATAATAAGTCAGCAGATTCAATAGATTTTTCATGTATACATTGTGATGGCAATAATTTTTTATCTTCAATTAAAGTATCTACTGAATCTTGAAGAAAATTTCTGACATCTTCAGAAAACTCTTCAACTTGTTCAAGTATATCTTGTTTATATGGCATAAATGAATTTGGAATAGCTGGTTGCATATCAAGTTTCTCAATCGCTCTAAAAAAAACATTACTAGAGATTATCCACACTCGACTTCCAGCACTCTCCTCACCTGCTGCACCTGATAAACATCCTGTAAAATATACTTTTTCATTTTCTCTTTGAAAAAGACCAGTCCCTGAATATCCTGACATTTCATCATGCCTAGAAACTCCTCTCTCTCTAGTTGGAGCCTCATAATTCAACACATATCTATCAGATATGACATTCCCCACTTTTCCAGTTATACTAATACAAGTACCTTCTATTTCCGTAGACTTCGAATTCATAGCTTGCGGATATCCCCACCCATATACTGTTTCATTTAAAACAGCATCTCTAAATTCATACGTTGGTAATTCTTTCATCCAGTTCTCCCATGGAAATGAAATCACGGCTATATCATTGTTCAAATTATAACTATTATAAGAATCAGGTATATATACCCATCGTTCATTTGCATTTTTTTGATCGACTTTATCAAAAGCCCCTTCAATTAAATGGTTATCATATTTTTGATCGTAAAAATCTAGAAATAAATATACTTCCCCATTTATATCAAAGCAGTCACTTATAACATGAGCAGCAGTAAATACGCATACTCTTTCATTTAGATTTCTTATATAAAGAATCCCTGTCCCTTTCAATTTCTCCCTATTACCAACTGCAATTCTTACAACTAACGCTTTATAGTCCCTATCAGTTCCACTCACCATATATATTCAATCCTTCTTTAATCGAATATGCTTTATCTGATAAATAACATAATCTAAGTTTATCATTTTCAATATAGTTACATTTATCATTTGCTGTAAAATATTTATTATGATAGCAATACTCCCACCATTTATAATTACATAATAGTTGAATACCTGTCACACCCCCTTTTTTCAACATTTTAGCAATTCCTAGTTTTCCCGGAACAGTTAACTGACCTTTTAATGTTCTTCCATTTGAGCTTATCAAATATGTATCTGTCTTTATCAAATTCAAAAGTTGATTAGAAATATTTCTTGAACTTCCATGATGCGATGTTTTCACCGCATCTACTTCAAATTCCGAATTAATTCCAAATCTCTTTAATCCTCTACATATTACGGGCGCAACTGCATCTCCCCAAAATGCAATTTTTGCATCATCATATTCAAATATAAAGCCTATCGAAACTCGGTTTGTTATACTAGAATCTGCTGGAGGAAATTTTTCATTCATGAGATCCTTTAAATCTATATTTAAATTTTGAGGCATATTGGCAGAATATCCTTTTGTCACTGCTCCATCTTCATCAACTTTCTTTGTACATTTAGTAACAAATTGTATTAATTCTTTATCTGATGGGCTAACTATTTTTAAAGAAGCACCGGCTATACAAATGTTTCTACCTGCAAAAACACATCCATCTATTTTATCATCAATTTCTTTTTTCTTAAGTATCTCTAACAATGACACTGCTTCTGAAATTGAATATCCCTTTCCTGATGGTATATAGGTCTTAATTGATTCTTCCAACCCTTCTGATGAAATAGAATCTATTCTAAATTTATCGAGAATATCTTTCTTATTATTAAAATAAATGGTATCAACACATTTTTTTAACACTTCTGCATTACTTATCCCAATTCCTTTTATTAATCCTCGAATATGATCTCCATCAATATGTGTAACAAAAATATCAACCTTTTCATTTCTTTCAGCTATATTTTCTATTATTGAAGCAATGTCTCCTCCATTGGATTCTACGCCTCCATCAATTATTATATTATGTCTTGTTCCCTCTTTTTTTCCATATCTAACCCAAAGACAATCTCCCTCATTTGCTGGAAGTAAATAAACATCTACCATAATAATATGCCTTTCCTTATCATATTCATAATAATTCATTAAAATCTTTTGCATAATTGTATGCTTCTTTCATACATGTAGCTTCTTTTATATAATCTATATATCGTTTTCGATAATAATCCATTACCCTATACTCAATCACATCTTTCATCTGCTCTGCTAACACAGAATTCTTTATAATTTCTTTCATTTCATCCCTTAATACCAGCGCTGAATCTTCCCTTTTCAAAAAAAATCCTTTTCCTGATTTCACTAAGAAGTTCACTGGCATCTTAATAATCCTTTTAATATGATCTTTATCCGAAATTTTGCAGTACTGCTCATATGTAATCCCTGTATCCAGATCTTTCCAGTTCGTTCCTGTAGAGAAGAATTCTTTCCAACTTGCCAAAAGTTCTGTTTCTGTCACTTCCATTCTTACATCACCATGATTATAGAAAGCCATCAGTACTGGCATTTTGTATACCTTGGTCATATTGGTGTTTTCCAGCAGTTTTATAAATTCTTTTCCTATTCCCTGGAAGAAAGTTTTTTGTTCATCTGTAAGTTCATTTAATTCATTCAGATATTCCAGATACTTTTTAAATGGATTCTCACTTGAACGTGCAATTGCCTTCTGATAAACGTCATCATCCATATATGTAAATAAATCCATTCTGGATGGTTGTTTGCCGAGTAATTCTTTTACTCTGAAATATTCTTTTTTTATCTGATCTTTAAGTGATTGTTGTTTCTTGTCCATTTCTGCAAACAAATCAATTAATTTCATATCAAAATCAACAAAACAATCATCCGGATAATCTGTTTTATCTGCTGGAGAATAGGTTTGTTTCTCTGCTTTACTTTTTCCTGTCAGTAAGTATCTGACTCTTCCTGCCTTTTCGTAATTGCCGATGAAGTCCAGGACATTGAGATATTCTTTTCCTTTACTTCTCCGCAATCCTCTTCCAAGTTGCTGCAGGAATACTATTGGAGATTCCGTCGGACGGAGAAACATTACCATATCTACAGAGGGAATATCTACGCCTTCGTTGAACATATCCACCGAAAAGACGACTTTGATTTTTCCACTTTCCAATTTCTCAATTGCTTCTGTTCTGTCCATGGAGAATTCTCCATTTGCATTACTGTAAACTGCTGCTGATGGGATTCCTCTTCTGCTGAATTCCTTTGCCATTTCTTCTGCATGTTTTCTGGAACAGCAGAAGCCTAATGCCTGTTTTGAACCATATTTACAGTAATATTTGTAAATCAGATCATGTCTGTAAGCATTTCCTATGTATGTTTTGTTCAGTTCTTCTTCCGCATATTTTCCTCTGACTATATGCAGTTTGGTATAGTCTGTCTCGTCGTAGATTCCGTAATAGTGAAATGGAACCAGCATTCCTTTATTGATGCCATCTTTTAATGAAATCTCATACGGCACATTATAATCACAGATTTCATATATATTTTTGCCATCCATTCTCTCAGGTGTTGCTGTCAGTCCGAGGAGAAATTGGGGTTTAAAATACTCTACGATTTTTCTGTACTGATCATTGACTGCATGATGGAATTCGTCGATTACTACGTAGTTGAAGTAATCCGGTGCAAAGTATTTTTCATTCAGGTATTCTGATTTTCCGAGAGTTGCTACTGAAGCAAAGATAACTGATTTATCCGTGCATTTCTCATCTCCTGTAAAGAATCCATAATCCTCCGAATTTCTTACATTTCGGAAAGAATCTGCCGCCTGTTTCAGGATTTCCTCTCTGTGTGCAACAAATAAAACCTTTTCATATGGTTTGGAATCAAATGCTGCCAGATAAGTTTTTCCGATACCCGTTGCAGCCTGGATGAGCGCTTTCTTTGCTCCTTCTGCTCTTGTATCTTCCAATGCACAGAGTGCTTCAATCTGTGCCCCTCTTGGTTCATACATTGTTTTAATTTTAGTATCTTCTGTATCCTGTTCAAAGTCATATTTGTCAAGATCTTTTGCAACTGCAGGACGATGCCAGTTCTGGGAATATCTCTTTAATTCTTTATCATCGATTATGATGGAATGGTTTTCAAACAAGTCTTCAAATGTATAAAAAAATTCAGCATAGTTTTCTGGATCTTTTTTGCTGCTAAAACGGTAGTTCCATTCTATTCCTGAAGTCAGTGCACTTCTTGAAATATTGGACGATCCAATGTAAAGTTCACTATGGTCTGCATAATGGAATATGTAAGACTTTGGATGAAAAGAACGGCCTTTTTCGCAGTAAAATCTAAGATCAACTCTGTCACCGAGTTTTCTTTTAATCAGATATAGTGCAGACGGCTGGGTTATTCCGAGATAATTTCCTGTCAGGATTCGGATTTTGGCTCCGCGTTTCAGGGTGTTTTCCAGTTCCTGAAGAAGCATTTTTACTCCTGATTCCATAAGGAATGAAACAATGATATCAACGCTTTCTGCTTTCTTCATACTCTGGATTAACTGATAATATAATTGTCTTCTTTTATCAGGTCCGCCGGTCATGGCATCTGTGGAATATTCATTTTCATATCCGATGTTCATTTTTTCTGCATAATTAAGTTCAGCCATTTTTCCTCACCTCTTCCCGGTCGGACATCTCCTGTGATCCAGTGTTCTTCTATTTGCAGATTGTGTATCTCCTGTACAAAATCCGCAAATGTGTCTATTGTAAAATCTGTAAAGTATCGTCCGTTTCGCTCTCCCTCATACTCTCCATATTTGAAAGAAGTATAAATCCGTCCACCAGGTTTCAACGCTGTGAGCATTTTCTTGAAAACCTCTTTTAGTTCTTTTTTCGGTAAATGAAGAATGGAAGCACAAGCCCATATGCCGTCGTATTTCTCATTCACTTTCAGTTCCTGAAACAGCATCTGTCTAACTTTGATTCCAGTATGTTTACTCGCAATCTGGCATAACTGTTCGGAACCGTCTATTGCCTCTACCAGATAGCCTTGGTCCAAAAAATATTTCGTGTCCCTTCCTGCGCCGCAACCAAAATCGAGTATATATGCTCCCGGATTAAGCTTTTGCAAAAATTTGTCCTGCATTTCTGTAAACTCTACGGAAACAGTTCCAGACGCAAAGGACTGTGCATTTTCGTTATAGTAATTTAAAGTCTTATTCATTATTTTTATCCAATTTCCAAATGTCTCTTCAGACATTATTTCTCTTTTATATTCTTTACTGCCTAAGTCATCTGATAAAGCTAACTACTTTACGTCATATTATACAATTTTTCGACATAAACGGCAACAATTTTCGTTCGACATTACCTATTATATTCAATTCACTGTAATACAAAAAGAGACATACCTTCTACCTCTGATATGTCCCTTTCTTTCTAAGCAATTCTTGTTACTTTATTATTCAGTTTTAATATTTATGCTTCCGCGTCCATCTCCGCCTTAATCTCATCCTCGCAGTCTGCCATTGCCTGCAGTGTCATAGTGAGCAGCTTCTGCAGTTCCCAGCCAAGTTGTTCGGCTCCTCGCTCGATGACTTCTCTGGAGCATCCTGCTGCGAAGCCCTTGCTTTTATATTTCTTCTTGAGGGATTTGAGTTCCATGTCTTTTGTGCTTTTGGATGGTCTCATAAGTGCTGCTGCCCAGATAAGTCCTGTAAGTTCGTCTGCTGCAAAGAGTACTTTTTCCATTTCGTGTTCCGGTGCTACGTCAATAGTTGCGCCACATCCTACTGTGATGCCGTAACCGTGGGATACAACTGAATGGATCACGTCTTCGCCTACACCTGCTTCGCGGAGCATTTCCGGAGCTTTCAGACAGTGTTCTTCCGGATATAGTTCAAAGTCGATGTCGTGGAGGAGCCCTACAATTCCCCAGTATTCTGCATCTTCGCCATAGCCAAGTTCACTGGCATACCATTTCATTACTGCTTCTACAGTCAGAGCATGCTGAATGTGGAATGGATCCTTGTTGTATTTTTTTAATAATGTAAATGCCTCGTCTCGTGTTATTGTCTTCATTTGTCACTCCTCATATCTGAATTATCAGGTGGATCAAATCATCCGCTTTACTGCTTGTTTATAACTGAATAACTGCTCTGCAGTTTATCTGTCAATCTGGATCTGACATGCTTCCATTGCTTTCAGTGCATTCTCATGACTTTCCGGTGTTACGCCTGCGCAACATTTAGCGTCTACGATGATCGGAACTTCCGGGAGAGATGCTTTAACCAGAAGTGCATTGGAAATAACACAGATGTCTGTGCATAAACCTACGAAGGTGATACTTTCAATTCCCTGATCTTCATCTAACATCTGTAATTCTCCTGCCAGAGTTGTGGAACCGAAAGTTTCTTTATCAATGGGTTCTGTTTTTCTGAGTGCATCTAATTCGCTTCGGATCTGCCATCCTTCGGTGTCACGGATACAGTGCGGTACAGGAAGCTTCTTTCCTTCCTGAGTGTCAAGATAGTAAGTCTCATGGGTGTCTCTGGTAAAAAGAACAACTCCATCAAAATTTTCGATTTTCTCTTTTACACCAGGTACAATGGCAACTGCCTCTTTTGTTCCAAGAGCTCCGTCGATGAAGTCATTCTGCATGTCTACAACTACTAATACCTTCTGCATATTTCCTTCCCTTTCGTTCTTTCTGCACATTTTTTCAGATAATGCTATAAAATCTCTGGAAACGTATGCTGTTATTATTTGTTATTACTATACAACGACAAAGTGTTTTTGTACAGGCAAAAGTGCCTGTTTTACTATAGCAATTCCATAAAATATCAATCATCTATTTTGTAGTATATTTCTCAAATCTATACTTTTGTTTAATATCCGGATATTTGTCTCTGTCTACTTCACTCATAAACATATCATAGGGTCTGGCGCAGATTTTGAAAGGTGCGTAGAGCGCCTGGTAAATCATCAGTTTTTCACCATTTTCTGTATGATGGGCTACTGCAAGGACTTTATAGAGATATTCGGAAGTATCCGGGGATACCCATTCTCTTTTGAAATGCTGTACAATGTCGCCTGCATGGATATCGTGTTCCGGTGGTTCCGATGTGTTTTCATTTTCTGCGCTGTCAGGTTCTTCTGGTTCTGTGTTGAGTTCCATATATTCTTCTTTATCAAGGGAAACCGGGATTCCGGAACGGCCATTGATGTGGACGCCGCCATACCAGGTACCTGTGACCTCACAAATATCGCCTACTTCGTATTCCATGCTACAGTCATTATTTTTCTTTATGATTCTGATCTTTGCCATTTTATCATCTCCTAGCATATAGTTCTTATTTCATGCAACCAGAAAAACACTCTAACACGTTAGATTATATTCTCCAGCAAGTTCTTCATTTAAAACAACCACCTCAACGCCCCATATTTTTCTGACCTTAAGCAATCTGGCTCTTAATTCTGCCAATGGCCCGGCTAGCCACGTAATATCTTCTGCGTTTTTCCTGATTCTGGTATAACGCTCACTTTAATGCCACCCCGATTTCTTCTCGATACAACTGACGGAATGTATCCATAATTGCATTATGTTCCAACAATTCAAATTCCGGTGCTATCTCACATAATACTTTGTTGTTTTCATTTTTATATAAGGAAATGTACTGCAGTTTACTGTCCTGTCTCCGCTTTACTTCAATATATTTAGATAAAAAATAGTCATGTGTAGAAACAAAAATCTGTACACCTTCTGTCTCCAGCATGATCAACAATTCAGCCAGCACCGGAATATATTTCGGATTGATATTTGCTTCTGGCTCGTCCCAAAACAAAACGGATCCCTTCTCCAGTGTCCCGTTTTTTATCAACTGCCATAAAAGAGCAATTTTACGTAATCCTTCTGCTACCAAATTAAATTCTAACTTTGCCTGTGTACCAGGTTTTAAATAAAAACGATCCTCATGCAATGTTACTTTCCCATTACTGATTTTCTGTAAAATATCCAGATATTTTTTCCTTACAGTTGAATCCACTCCTCTGGAAATATCAATTTTGGCAGCCGCAATAATATCCAGATACGTATCATCAAATTCCACATTTCCCATTTTTACTGCAGCATCCAGATTCCAGGCATTTGATAAAATCTCTTTTGCCGGAATAAATACGCTTGTGAGATCAGACATCTGCTTTTCCCATTTCTCTTCTGAATTAATCTCTGCATCCCATTTTCGTGTCTTGGTTGAAAATGTCATTCCTATTTTGGCAGTATCAGATTCCACAGAAACCATGGCTTTATTGCTTCCACTCTTTCCTCTGTTTACCAGACGTCCAATTCCAGACTGATCAGGACGAAATAACATAGTTGTTTTCTGTGAAAAAGACACATCATGTTTGGAAGCCTGACATGCTGCATAGGCTAATTTCATAATATGAGTCTTTCCCACACCATTTTCACCAACTAATACATTTAATCCTTCACAAAAAGGAATCTTTATATCTTCAAATACCGTAAAATTCTCTGCTGCAATCTTTGTTAATGGCATTTCCATCACCTCAATATTTCCATTTTTATAAATCAGTTCATTATATCTGTCGCACGACAATATAAAGTAACTTCTATAATAATTTTATATTATAACACATATAAATATGTCAAACAGCTATTTTATTCAATATAATATTGTAAAATCTGAAAGCTTGTAAAAGGCTATAATTATCACTTCCAGTTCTTCCATATCTCCGGCTGATATCCTACTGTCGCCTGTTTTCCGTTTCTTACCACAGGGACTTTGATGATACTCTGGTTTTCGAGGATTTTCTCTGCTTTGTCTTCCTCTGCGATATAAGTGATCAATGCCAGCAGGTCTTTATCCTTGCAGTCAGTATCTATCAGCTTGTTATAACCACCAACTGCCTGGCAGACAGACTGGAATTCACCTTTACTTAAGCCTTTTTCTTTCATATCTATAAACTGATATTTAATTCCCCGTTCTTTGAAGTAGCGTTCTGCTTTCTTGCTGTCAAAGCTTTTCTTTGTACCAAAAATCTGTATATTCATAATCTAATACTTTCTCCCGTTTTCCATAGAATTGTTGTTCCTGTTCATTTTTAATTTTCGTCCATTTCACAGTTTTTTCAAATTCTCACCACATATTTCTCACATTTTCCGGTTATATTATTACTTGTACAGAGCAAAGAGTAATTGCAAATAAAACTTTTTCTTTTTCATACTTTTGCCGGGAATCGATGAGGTTCCCGGCCTCCTTCTTTTATTCCGTTATTTTTATTCCGTTATTTTTTATTCCGTTAGATTTTCTTTTTAATATGGTTATAGATGTTCAGTCCTTTTGTCTGTCCGTATTTGGAAATGATAGATCTGTAAATCTGCTGTTTTCTGTTTTTGTCTTCTGCATTTTTCTCCACAGTTGTAGAAACATAGTTTACTACTTCCTTTGGCATGCCTGCTTTGTCGAGAACCAATACCAGTTCCTGCTGTAATTTCTTTGTTCCGGCATTCATGTCAATTATCTTTTGTTTTGGCTTTTTTGTATTCTGATTCTCTGATTGTTTGACAGACTGTTTTTCAGGTTGTTCATCCAACTGTTTTTCTGTTTTCTGACCGGATTGTTCGGTCATCTGTCCGTCTTTTTCTTTACCGGTCTGTTTTTTTACCTGTTTCCTTGTATGCACCTGTTTTCCGGAAATCTTCTCATTTCTGGAGACTTTCACATCTTTTTCTGTTTTCCAGAACTCTATAATATGGTCAAATCCTGTATCCTTACTGATTACAACAATTTTACATTCTTCATCCTGACCTGCACACTCTTTTCCTATCAGGTATCCCAGATAAGAGCCCAGATGCATATCTGCTGACTGATTTCCTGTTGGTACTTTATGTGTGATCAGTTTTGACTCTCCGTGATCATTGATAATATCAAGGTCTATTTTTCTGCTGTTATCTGTATAAAATAGATGGATAATATCTGTTTCCCGTAATTTTTCGCATCCTTTGAAGCCTTCACTTCCTACATTTTCATAATCAATTAAATAATAAGTTTTGATAATCTTCATCCTCTCTTTATTTGTTAATGTTCACTCCGTTCACAGTAACCTTTATTTTTCTCTGCTGTATAATACTCTGTCATTTTTCAGCCGGATAATTCTTTCCTATTTTAACATGCATCTTTCTTCGGCACAACCACATAGTGGCAGCTCTCCTGGTTAGTATTTCCTGGTTGTCTTTCCTGCCTGTTCCAGTCAGACAGAATATTATCATATCCACGAATAGTATTCCCATATTGCCGCCATAATAAATTTACATACCTTTTGTGAAAAATGACGGTTTTTTCATCAAATTTGAGTTGATAAATCTTTAACAAATTTCAAAAAAAGGCAAAAATCCTGTTGATTTTAAGCGTTAAATATGTATAATAGTAAAAGAGAAGCGATACCCATTCGCTTTTATGGTAAGGTATCTTAAGCCTGTTTAAACAGGCGCTTTCATTAACGAAGAAAAGAGGTTAAACGTAAGATGGCAAAAATCGATTTAAGCAAGTATGGCATTACCGGAACTACAGAAATTGTCTACAACCCTTCTTATGAAGTATTATTTGAAGAAGAAACCAAACCGGAACTGGAAGGCTTTGAAAAAGGTCAGGTCAGCGAACTTGGTGCAGTTAACGTTATGACAGGTATCTACACAGGACGTTCTCCTAAAGATAAATATATCGTTATGGATGAGAACTCCAAAGATACAGTATGGTGGACAACAGACGAATACAAAAACGATAACCATCCTGCAACTCAGGAAGCATGGAATGCAGTAAAAGAAATCGCTAAAAAAGAGCTCTCCAACAAGAGACTTTTCGTAGTAGATGCATTCTGCGGTGCTAACAAAGATACTCGTATGGCTATCCGTTTCATCGTTGAAGTTGCTTGGCAGGCACATTTCGTAACAAATATGTTCATCCAGCCAACAGCTGAAGAACTTGAAAACTTCGAGCCAGATTTCGTTGTATACAACGCTTCCAAAGCTAAAGTTGAAAACTATAAGGAATTAGGCCTTAACTCTGAAACAGCTGTAATGTTCAACATCACAACTAAAGAGCAGGTTATCGTAAACACATGGTACGGCGGAGAAATGAAGAAAGGTATGTTCTCTATGATGAACTACTTCCTTCCACTTAAAGGCATGGCTTCCATGCACTGCTCTGCAAACACAGATATGAACGGCGAAAACACAGCTATCTTCTTCGGTCTTTCCGGAACAGGTAAAACAACTCTTTCCACAGACCCGAAACGTCTCCTGATCGGTGATGACGAGCATGGCTGGGATGACAACGGCGTATTCAACTTCGAAGGCGGATGCTACGCTAAAGTTATCAACCTTGACAAAGAATCTGAGCCAGACATCTACAATGCGATCAAACGCAACGCTCTTCTTGAGAACGTAACACTTGATGCTGAAGGCAAGATTGATTTCGCAGATAAGAGCGTAACAGAGAATACTCGTGTATCTTATCCGATCAACCACATTAAAAACATCGTTCGCCCGATCTCTTCTGCACCGGCAGCTAAGAACGTAATCTTCCTGTCTGCAGATGCTTTCGGAGTACTTCCTCCGGTATCTATCCTGACAGAAGCTCAGACTCAGTACTATTTCCTGTCTGGATTCACAGCTAAACTTGCTGGTACAGAGCGTGGAATCACAGAGCCTACACCTACATTCTCTGCTTGCTTCGGACAGGCATTCCTTGAACTGCATCCGACAAAATACGCAGAAGAACTTGTTAAGAAGATGGAAAAGAGCGGAGCAAAAGCTTACCTGGTTAACACAGGATGGAACGGAACTGGAAAACGTATCTCCATCAAAGATACTCGTGGTATCATCGATGCAATCCTTAACGGAGATATCCTTAATGTTCCTACTAAGAAGATTCCATTCTTCGATTTCGAAGTTCCTACAGAGCTTAACGGCGTAGACACAGGTATCCTTGATCCTCGTGACACATATGCTGACGCTTCTGAATGGGAAGAGAAGGCGAAAGATCTTGCTGGAAGATTCATCAAGAACTTTGCTAAATACGAAGGAAACGCTGCTGGTAAAGCACTTGTTGCAGCTGGTCCTCAGTTATAATTATAATTGCTGAATTAAAGTTAATTATAATTAAATTATAATTTTATTGTCCAAATGAGTACGAAAGGGATGCGAGTAATTCGCATCCCTTTTTCATGTTGTTTCGGTGGTCAAGCGGATATTCGCAATCCGCTTCGCTACAGGGCTCTGAGTTTTTCTGCCACTTTCTCATATGCGGGTACCGGAACGTGATATTCTTCTCCCATTCTTACTACTTCGTAAACTAATCCGTCAATTTCGGACTGTTTTCCTGCCATGATATCCCGCTGCATGGAAGTGGTTGCTTCCGGTGCGAGGTTGGAAAGGATTTTTAAATTTACTTCTGCCATATCTTTCTGGAAAGGAACTCCCATGGCTTCTGCAAGTGCTGCGATTTCTTTTATCATGGTCTTAAAAAGTTCTCTGGCTTCGCCTTCTTTCTGGAAATCTGTGGCAGTTGCGTGGTAATAGAGTCCTGCTGCCCCGATCGGGGATACATAGGAAAATTTCTCCAGTGCTTCACGGCGGATGTTTTCCGAAAGAGTCCCGTCGATATGACTGTCACAGAGGTCTTTCTGAATCTCTTTCAGTTCCGGTCGGAATTCTGCTTTGTCTCTTACGCCGAATACAATGTGCAGGATCTGTCCATGCTGGAGAAGTTTTCCCGGTTCTTTAATGTTGGCAGAAACATAGATGCAGCCGTCCGTTACCAGAAGATCCGGCAATTCTTTCTGCATTTTTCCACCTGTTCCATATATATTCAACACTGGAATTACGATAGTATTTTTCCTGGCAATGCGTTTGATAAACGGAATCGTTTCCTGTAAGGAATAGCCTTTTACGCAGACAAAAATTACGTCCGGATGCTCTGCATAATGCTCCATATCTGTAGCAGGAATGCTTATGTTTTCCTCTGTTTTATCCCACATTTTCTCCAATGTAAGACCCTGTTTCTGGATCTTTTTCAGGTGTTCGCCTCTCGCGATCAGGGTTACGTCCTTGCCTGCTTTTTTCATATAATATCCGGTAACACCACCGGTTCCTCCGGCTCCAATGATTAAGTATTTCATATTTATTTTCTGCCCCGCTTTCATTGTTTTGATTCTTATATCATAGCACAATTACAATTTTTCTTCAGTATATTTTATGCATTACGCTGACATAATTTTGCATTGACAGTTTATTTTTTGCCCTGTAATATCAATGGTATCAATATCAGAATATATTACGCAGGAAAAGTATTAAGATGGAACGATATCTGGAATTTAGAATAGATGAACAAACTACAGAACTTAAAATGGAAGCATTTCTGAAAAAGAATGCAGGACTTACAAAACGGCAGATCAGCCAGGCGAAGTTTCGACCGGACGGGATTACCAGAAACGGAGTTCGCTGTCGTGTAACTGAGACAATATATCCAGGCGATGTGATCTGCGTTTGTCTGGAGGAAGCCGGGACTGCTTCTGCGCATCTTGAAAATTATAATGACGGAATCAGAAGTAAGGATTTGTCGGATTTCCATTCCAACAGAGCTTCAGCTCCAGTTTCCGAAACTTCTTTTTCTCTGAATATTTTATATGAAGATACGGATATTCTGGCGGTTGATAAACCGGCAGGAATGGTTACGCATCCAACGGGAATGCATTATACAGACAGCCTCTCCAATCTTGTTGCCGGTTACTTTCGAGAGAAAAATGAACAGGTCTGTGTCCGCCCGGTGGGGCGGCTGGATCAGGAGACTTCCGGGATTGTGGTTTTTGCCAAAAATCAGGTAGCAGCTTCAAGGCTTCAATCTGTAAAATCTCCATGCAAAATTCACAAGCAATATCTTGCCGCTGTATCCGGTACTTTGCCTGTAGATATGCCTGGTGTCTGGCATACCTTAGATTTACCTCTGATGCAGGACCCGGAGAATCATCTGAAAATGAAAACTGCTGCTGATCTTTCCTTACATTCATCTGCATTATCGGGAAAAATCAAAACAGCAGTTACTCATTATCATACTCTTTTTTCCAGTCAGGACTGGTCGCTTATCACACTTAAGCTGGATACCGGACGTACCCACCAGATCCGTGTCCATATGGCATCCACAGGACATCCTTTGCTTGGAGATACTCTTTATCATTCAGACGATAAAATATCTTCCTGTGCTTCCTTTTCCAGGGCAGCCCTTCATGCATGGAAAGTTTCTTTTCAGCATCCTTTCAGAGATGAAATGCTCCTTCTGGAAGCACCATTACCTTTCGATTTTCGTGAATTGGTTTCACTTTCAGGGTCTGATCTGTTGTCTATTTAAGCTTCAAATTCTTTGATCAGATTTACCATTTCAATGGCACTGAGTGCACAGTCATAGCCTTTATTTCCTGCTTTTGTACCTGCGCGTTCAATTGCCTGCTCGATGTTTTCTGTGGTAAGTACTCCGAATAATACCGGAACTCCTGTTTCCAGTGATACTGATGCAATCCCTTTGGAAACCTCATTGCATACATAATCATAATGACTGGTATTTCCACGAATCACAGCACCTACGCAGATAACCGCATCATACTTTCCACTTTTTGCCATTTTAGACGCGATCAGTGGGATTTCAAAAGCACCTGGTACCCACGCTACCTGGATGTCCTCTTCTTTTACATTGTGACGTGTCAGCCCATCCATGGCACCACTTACCAGCTTGGAAGTTATAAATTCATTGAAGCGGGCTGCTACAATTCCTACTTTCATTCCATCTGATACTAATTTTCCTTCTAATGTTTTCATTTTTTCTGGTCCTTTCATCTGTAAATTTATATTTTTTAACCTGTACAGGTTTTTATATACGGTAAATTTTATTTTCGGGAACGTTATCGTTATATATGAAAATCCCCGCTGTATTTAATACTTCAGAATATGTCCCATTCGTAATTGTTTTGTCTTAAGATAACGCAGATCATACGCTGTGGCATTCATCTGTATCGGAACTCTCTGTTTGATCCTGATGCCAAATTCTTCCAACTGATAAACTTTATCCGGGTTATTTGTCAGCAGCCGCAGCTCTTTTACCCCAAGATTTCTCAGAATCTGCGCACCAATGTAGTATTCTCTTTCGTCTCCGGCAAATCCAAGTGCCAGATTTGCTTCCAGTGTATCCATTCCCTGTTCCTGAAGTTCATAGGCACGAAGTTTATTGATCAGTCCGATTCCTCTTCCTTCCTGTCTCATATAAAGGAGTATCCCTCTGCCTTCTTCCTCAATCTGGGCCATCGCCGCTGCAAACTGCTGTCCGCAGTCACAACGCTGTGATCCAAAAACGTCTCCTGTCAGGCACTCTGAATGCACACGGCACAGGACGTTATCTCCATCTCCGATTTCACCTTTTACCAGTGCTACATGATGTTCCCCATTCAGGCGATTTACAAATCCATACGCCATAAACTCTCCGTATCTGGTCGGCATTTTTGTGGTCGTCACGCGATCCACCAGAATATCATGGCATTTACGGTAATTCTGAATATCTTTAATTGTTATGAATTTAAGATTCCACTTTCCGGCAAGTTCCCGTAACTCAGAAGTCCGCATCATAGTGCCGTCTTCTCTCATAATTTCACAGCACAGCCCGCACTGTTTTAACCCTGCAAGTCTGCACAGGTCTACAGTTGCCTCTGTATGTCCGTTTCTTTCCAGAACACCGTTCTTCTTCGCCAGAAGTGGAAACATATGTCCGGGGCGTCTGAAATCTTCGGGTTTTGCATTCTCATCCACACATTTCATGGCAGTAACAGAACGTTCTGCCGCAGAGATTCCTGTAGTGGTGCTGATATGGTCTACGGAAACAGTAAAAGCAGTTTCGTGATTATCTGAATTTTCTGCTACCATCTGCGGGAACTGCAGTTTTCTTACATATTCCTCAGACATTGGCATACAGATAAGTCCTTTTCCGTGAGTTGCCATAAAGTTAATATTTTCTGTTGTGGCAAACTCTGCTGCACAGATAAAGTCTCCTTCATTCTCTCTGTCCGGATCATCCGTTACCAGAATAATTTTTCCATTCCGAAGTTCTTCCAGAGCTTCTTCTACTGAATCAAATCCGTTCATTTTTTCTCTCCTTATGCAATGTATTTTTCTGATACAATATATTTTTCTGTTGTTAAGAGGGCAAAATCATTCGTATTGGCTGCTTATCTGGTTCGTGTCAGGCAGATAAAACATCCACTGTACAGTTCTGCATCAATCGAATAACCGCTTTGTGGTTAATTCTGTCAAAAGCCATACTTATTCAGAAAATCCCGTGTAATATTACTTTTTGTCGGCTGTTCTTTCACAGGCGTTATTAATTTTTCCACGTATTTTCCAATTATGTCTGTCTCCAGATTAACGATATCTCCTTCTTTGCGTTCTCCGAGGACTGTAATCTTTACTGTATGAGGAATTGCAGAAATGGAAAAGTCTGTTTCTGAGACTTTTGCCACTGTAAGACTGATTCCATCAACTGTTACAGAACCTTTTGTCACAATATATTTCATAATTTGTGGTGAAGCCTGAATGGTGTACCAGACAGCATTATCATCTCTGCGAATTTCCGTGATTTTTCCTGTTCCATCCACATGCCCGGCAACAATGTGTCCTCCAAATCTTCCATTTGCAGGCATTGCCCTTTCCAGATTTACATGCTGTCCCAAAGAAAGCTGAATCAGCGCAGAACGATTCAATGTCTCATGCATCACATCTGCTGTAAAACCATCTTCCAGACATGCAGTTACAGTGAGGCAGATTCCATTTACAGCTACACTGTCCCCTGTTTTCAGATCATCCAGAATTTTCTCTGCCCGTATCGTAAATACTGCTGAATTTGCTCCTTTTTTTATTTTTTTCACAGTTCCCAGTTCTTCAACAATTCCCGTGAACATTACTCTTCACCTCACTCTCTATAAGAAAATCATCTCCTATTCTGATTATTTCGCTGTTTTTTAATAATATTGCGCTGGCAGGATCAGGAAATCCTTTTCCTTCTATCGGTGTCTTTGCACTTTCTCCCCCAAAAAGTTTGGGTGCTATATAGGTCTGGACTTTCTGAACAATACCGCTTTCGAGTGCTGACCAGTTTAAAGTGCCTCCTCCTTCCAGTAAGATACTGTCTATCTTTGCAGCTCCCAGAAGTTCCATTAGTCTGTTTAAATCTATGTGTCCATTTTTCTCCGGAACATACAGAACCTGGCATCCCAGTTCTTCATAATTCTTTATCTTCTGCTGATCTTTACTGCTGCTTGCAATGATTGTAGGAATTGTCGCTGCTGTTCTTATAATCTTAGATGTCAGTGGTGTTCTCAGATGGGAATCACAGATAATACGCACAGGATTTCTGCTGTTTTCCAGTCTGCAGGTAAGCATCGGATCATCTGCCAGCACAGTTCCCACCCCAACCATAATTCCTGTATATTTCAGTCGCTGTTTCTGTACATGAATTCTGGCAGCTTCTCCTGTCACCCATTTGGATTCTCCTGTATAAGCGGCAATTTTTCCATCCATAGTCATTGCATATTTCATGACCACATACGGTTTTTTATTTTGGATGTAATAAAAGAATGCTTCATTCAATTTATCACACTCTTCTTTTAAAATATTTTCTGTTACTTCAATTCCATGATCCTTCAAAATCCGGATTCCTTTTCCTGCAACCAGTGGATTAGGATCTGATGATCCGATGATCACGCGTCTGATTCCGGCCTCCAGGATTGCATTCACGCATGGAGGCTGTTTTCCATAATGGCAGCAGGGCTCTAAAGTAACATATATAGATGCTCCTTCAGGTTCTTCCGTACATGCTGCCAGAGCTTCTCTCTCCGCATGGAGTTCACCGTATTTTCTGTGATATCCCTGACCAATGATCCTTCCGTTTTTAACGATCACAGCACCTACCATCGGATTAGGTGCTGTAAAACCCATTCCTTTTTGCGCCAGTTCCAAAGCCATTTTCATGTACTGCCTGTCCTGTTCCATATCCGTTATATTTTTCAATCCATCATCTCCTGCTCTTTTATAACAATTCCATAAAAATTCCATAAAATAAAGCCCCGGTGTTTTTTCAACATCCAGGGCTTGGTAATTAATATTTGATATGAATTATCTTCCGATGAATCTGACTCTTTATTTCATCACTGAAATCACTTTAATTGATATAAAAAAGCTCTGGAATAAATTAATTATTCCAGAGCAGTCAGCTTTCACAGATCAGTTAATTCTTCTGTATCTCTACTGTTATCCTCTTTCATCCAGACTGTACTGTCGGCTTCGGAATCGCACCGAATCATGCCTTATGGCTCGTGGGCTTTACCACCGGTAGGGAATTGCACCCTGCCCTGAAGATCTTATTTTATTTTTATCAGCAATTTATACGATTTACCTTGCTTATGTCTGACAGTATACTCTCAACTTTTATCTCTGTCAAGATTTTTTTCAGGAAAGTAACCCTCTTACCATCTCTGCATTAAATGTCACACCTGTCAGGTGATCTACTTCAATCTGGTACAGGGCATTGGCTGCGATATGCTCTGCTGCCTGTTCCAGATCACGAATACCGCTTGTATTTTTATGCAATTCAACGATGGCATTCAGACCCTCTTCTGTTACTACGCATTCTTCTGCCTTGAGGCTCATGCGTTTCAGAACTTTCGGAAGAACATATTTGGAGAAGATGATCTTCTTCTCTTCTGATGTATAATCCGGGATATCGATCACCGCAAAACGAGACATAAGAGGTGCGCTGATCTGGGATTTATCGTTTGCCGTAGCAATGGGATAAACGCCCACTGTGGGCACCATACATTCCATATAGTTATCTGTAAATCCAAGGTTGTCAAGCAGAGTAAGAAGTACGTCTGCAGGGTTTCCGTTGCCCTTACCTGACGCTGCTTTATCAAGCTCGTTGATAATAAATACAAGGTTGGATTCTCCTGCTGCTGAGAAAGCTTCCATGATGATTCCGGGCTTTGCGTTTGCATAGATTCTGGAACTTCCTGTAAGCTGTTCCGGATCATTGATGGAACTCATGTCCAGAGTTGTCCAAGGCAGTTTCAGGATACGGGCAACTGCGTATGCAATCTGGGATTTACCTGTACCTGCAGGGCCTACAAGGAGAAGTCCGTATGCAGGAAGTGTATGGGTACGGTTAATCTGGATGATGGTTTCAATAATACGCTGCTTTACAGATTCCATTCCGTAGAGTTCCTCATCAAGAATCCTGCGGGCTTCCTGAGGATCGATTGCCTCAAAGTAGTTACTCTTCCACTGTACATTCATCATAATGGAAAGTGCTCTCTGAGCATGGCGTCTCTCCTCCGGTGATACCTCATGGGAACGGGCAACTGCAAGATTTCTTCTCGCCCAGAGACGGATATTGTCCGGCAGGGTTCTGCCTGCGCAGGTCATAAAATCAGTGATGCTCTGAATGCTTGTCAGCTTCATCTCGTCCCCTGTTTCTTCCTCATCTTCATCCTCAACAATCTCTGCAGGTGCACTGCTTGCAAGAAGTCTCTCGATCATAAACTGAAGAAATCCGTCCTCTGCGGAAAGTTTCGTGCCGCCGCCAAAAGCAGTTTCACGAATCTTATAAACTGCATAACCATTCTCTTTATTCTCTCCTGAAAGGCGCACATTGATATGATTCTCCCCAAGCCATTTCAGAAGACTTACAAATCTTGAATCAATACTGATGATATCTGCACTGAAAACGCCGTCATCCTCTTTAAATTCAAAGGATGTACGTTTGATTGGATTAGTAAAAATACCGCAGGAATGATGTTTCCACTGACGGCTGCTGTTATCCAGAATCATGATCGGTTTCTCAGGGGAAGTCTCCTTTTCATTAGACTGGAAAGTAGTGTAGGTACATTCAGACTGTACACCTGGTTTCTTGTCTGAAGCACCGCTGAAATCAAATACTGGCATGGTAAATACTCCTTTTATCTTATCATACAACGCATGACATATTTCTGTTACGCATCTCTGCAATCCTGCCGGAAGCTATTTATTATTCTAGCAGAATCTTTTCTTTTAATCAATTCTGTAAATGTATTTATTGCATAAATATTCAATAAATTATATCCTCATTTATTCCCCCAAAATCATTGACGGTAACATTCGCAGGCCTTATAATAGTAGTAACTGAGAATTTCCAGAAACTCTCTGGAAAATCGGAATTTACTTTTAGGAGAGCAAAATGAGCAAAGTTATTTTAACCGGTGACCGCCCAACCGGCCGCCTTCATGTTGGACATTATGTTGGTTCATTATCCGAGCGTGTTCGTTTACAGAACTCCGGCTTATATGATGAAATTTATATTATGATTGCAGATGCACAGGCATTAACAGATAATGCTGAACACCCTGAAAAAGTTCGCCAGAACATCCTTCAGGTTGCCCTGGATTATCTTGCATGCGGCATTGATCCTGAGAAATCCACTATCTTTATCCAGTCCATGGTTCCAGAGCTTACAGAGCTTACTTTTTATTATATGAACCTTGTTACTGTAGCACGTGTACAGCGTAACCCTACAGTAAAAGCCGAAATCCAGATGCGTAATTTCGAGGCAAGTATCCCTGTCGGTTTCTTCTGCTATCCGATCAGCCAGGCTGCAGATATCACTGCATTCCGCGCTACTACTGTTCCGGTTGGCGAGGACCAGCTTCCAATGCTCGAGCAGTGCAAGGAGATCGTACACAAATTCAATACTGTTTATGGCGAAACTCTGACAGAGCCCGAGATCATCCTGCCGTCCAATAAGGCATGCTTACGTCTGCCAGGTATTGACGGAAAAGCAAAAATGAGCAAATCTCTCGGAAACTGCATCTACCTTTCAGATGAAGAAGCAGATGTTAAGAAGAAGGTTATGTCCATGTTCACAGACCCGAATCATCTTCGTGTGGAAGATCCGGGACGTGTGGAAGGAAACCCTGTATTTATTTATCTGGATGCATTCTGTAAACCGGAATATTTCGCAGAGTTCCTGCCTGAATATCAGAATCTGGATGAACTGAAAGCTCATTATACACGCGGCGGTCTGGGTGATGTCAAGGTTAAGAAATTCCTGAACAAAGTACTCCAGGCAGAGCTTTCTCCAATCCGCGAGAGACGTAAATACTGGGAGCAGCATCTTGATGATGTATATGATATCCTCAAAGAGGGAAGCAAGGTTGCTGAAGCAAAAGCTGCACAGACACTTCATGATGTTCGTTCAGCAATGCAGATCAACTACTTTGATGATAACAGCTTAATCAAATAATTGTATGCCGGTGGCTACAGCGACCGACAACAATGCGTAAATAAGAAATTCAAACGCAAGATTGTTCAAAAATCAACTTATTGACACATCAAAACAGGTTCAGGCAAAAGCATTCTGCTCACGTCTGAACCTGTTCTGTTATTTCTTCACTGACTTTCTTTTCAATCTATTTTACAGATAAAATCTATCCGATATCTTTCATATCCGATATCTTTCATATCTGATACCATTTGATCTCATTTGCCTCCATATGTAACCGGAAGCTGCTTCCATCACCTCTGTAAACTACTGTATCCTGTGGTTCGTAAGTGTTGTTGACTACGCAGTATTTTCCATTTTTTACGTAAGCATGTACTTCTACATTGTAGTTGGTTGAATACCAACAGTGAAGTTCTTCCTCTGCGGATGCTGACCAAAGGACTGCACGATAAAGCACGCGGCTGTTCTTGAAGCTGTATGGAAGTCCGCTGATATAAACGCCTCTTCCTTTACCGAAAGTCTTTACAGCCATCTGCACTTCCTGGTCTTTCTGGATTAAGATTTCTGTTTCCGGTAAGGCATAAATGTTCTTCTTACCTTCACCGAAATCAACCTCGCCTTCTGCATCTTTAAGGATGAAATGATCTCTGTGTTCTTCCCAGTTATATTTATCGGTATTCAGGTTAAATCCATGTTCTTCTTCTACTCCAAGTACATCATCTAACTGAATGAATCTGCCCTGCCACTGATGTGCTGCCGGTTCTCCTACACCGATAAATCCACCGCCATTATATACAAATTCTCTGACTGCTGTGATGATTGTTTCGTCGATCCAGTTCTCGCCGCCTGACTGTGCAGTGTCCGCATCTCCCACATTGATCACTACGTCAAATTTCTTCAGAAGATCTTTGTCTGCTTTGATATCGTCAAAGCTGATAAATGATACATCAAACGGTGCGCCGCTTAATGCTTCGATAATTCCGAAATAAGAATAATTCTGTTTGTAATAGATGGCGTGATGTACCATATGGTTACCCCATGAGCGCATCTTTCCCCAACAGTTCAGGACTGCTACCCGTTTTACGCAATAAGGAGTCGTTCCCTGAATGTTATCATATAAAGTGCGGAACTCTTCGCAGACTTCTTTGATGTACTGTACAAAATCCGGGAATTCCAGGGCAAGTTTCAGATATCCGCCGTATCCGATTCTCTGGATCGGGCTTCGAAGGATTGCTCTTCTTGCGGTTACCCAGTTCACTTTTGCCTCCTTTACAGGATCGCCGCCTTCATGGAATGTATCCGGGAAAAAGTATGGCAGGAATCTTCCTTCTGTATATTTTACATTCTTAATATCACTGAATAGACGCAATGTCGCACCATTTCCAACACTTCCAACTACAGCATCCAGTCCGATGGATGCAAATTCGTCCATAAACGGTTCCATGCCAATCCAGTGATCTCCCATAAACATCATGGCTTCTTTTCCGTATTCATGTACGATATCTACCATCTCTTTGGCAAGTTTCGCAACTTCACGTCTCTGAAATGCCTGAAAATCTTTGAATTCTTTTGAGGGAATCCGGTAGGTATTGTTCATGTATCCCTGGTCAATGATATATTCCGGTCTGAAAGGATAACCCACTTCTTTCTCAAACTGCTCCAGAATATATGGGCTGACTGAAGCGGAATAGCCAAACCAGTCTACATATTTCTCTCTTGCAAGTTCATCAAATATAAGAGTAAACTGATGGAAAAATGTAGTAAAGCGCACAACATCCACATACTCATGAGTATCCAGAAATCTGCGCAGACGTTCCAGGGAATAAGCTTTTGTTTTCGGCTGGCGCACATCAAATGTAATCTGCGGTTCCACATCTTTCCAGTCATTTACTACTGCATTGTACATGTGTACCGGATCCCACATGATATATGCCAGGAAGCTTACAGTGTATTCATGAAACAGCTTTGCAGCTCTGATCACTACATTACCGGTTTCTTCATCATAGCTCCACAGCTCTGTTGATACCGGTTCCCCGGTAGTACGGTCTATAACTTCCCACCATCTGTAGATATCATCTCTTGTATTCACCGCCAGCATATCCGGATATAAATGATCCATCAGATGAATTTCCAGCTTATCCTCTGTTGCTGTATGGAAGGATGTCATGATATACATCTGCTGGATTTCCTCAGGATGTGCCTTTGCCCATTCATTATCCTTACGGGTTGTATAATAGGTTGCATATATCTTGGAGCCTGTATCTTTTAATTCCTTCGGAAATTCTGTTCCGTCACAGTCACGAATCGCATCTGCACCCCATTCATCCAGTATCTCCAGTGTCTGTGGCACTACGTCCAGATTGGTTGGTATTGTTACACGGCCTTTTTTCATTGTTGTTTGTCTCCTCTCTGTATAAACCTGTCTTATTTTTTTACTTATCTGACCTGATTCTGCTCTTTCTTGCACCTTATCTGTTTATAGAATACGTTCTTTCCAAAACATTTTCAATTCTCTTTTTGCTTTGTTTTTTAGAAATCTTGCTGTGCGCATTGAATTGTGATATTATATAAAAAATGTTATCAGAAATTTTGAAGGGAATTCTGTTTTTAGATATTATGGTCTATATTATTTTGATTTTTATTGTTTTTTTATGCATTTAGTCCAGTCGCAACAACTAAACGCAGAACAGATTCCCTCTATTATTTTTTGTTCACTTTTTTACATCAGACAAAATTGCTAAATTATGGAGGCGAAACTTTTTTATGAGTACACATTCTCTTCGCTTCAGCCCTGAAGATACTACTCCACAGAAGATCACACTTCTGAATGCATCTTCTTCCCTCTATGAAGGTGACTGGCCAAGCATTCCCCACTCCCATGCATTCACTGAATTATTTTATGTGCGGGACGGACAGGGGGAATTTCTGCTTGAAGATGAAATCTACCCTATTTCAAAAGATGACCTGATCATTGTTAACCCTCACATTAATCACACTGAAATTTCCAGAGGAAACCCACCTCTCAGCTATTTCACAGTGGGCGTAGACGGATTATCTTTCTCTTTTAATGATCAGAAAGAATATCGCATCTTTAACTGCAGAAAAAAGAAAACAGATCTGCTTTTTTACTTTAATGCTCTGTTTCAAGAACTGGATAATCAATCGGAAGGGTACGAAAAAATCTGTATATATATGCTTAATATCTTGATTCTTCAGCTTCGGCGAATTACAGATTCTCCTTTCGAACTGATCACAGCACAACATCCAAGCAGGGAATGTGCAAATATCAAACGTTTTCTTGATTCTAACTACGGAGAAAACATCTCTCTTGATCATCTGTCTGCCATCAGCCACCTGAACAAGTATTATCTCAGTCATGAATTTACCAAATATTATGGGATTTCTCCTATGAACTATCTAAACAGAAAGCGAATCGAGGTATGTAAAGAACTTCTGGAAAATACTGATTACGGAATTTCAGACATTGCCCATCTGACAGGATTCTCCTCTCAGAGTTATCTCTCCCAGAGCTTTCGCAAATCCTGTGGCATGACTGCAGGAACTTACCGTAAACTTAAGAAAAAAAGAAAGGATACTATTTAACATTATGCAATACACATTTCCAAACTACTATAAAGAATTTTCCTGTATTGCAGGAGCCTGTCCGGATACCTGCTGCGCAGGATGGCAGATCGTGATTGACGATCAGACACTGAAAAAATACCAACACTTTAAAGGTCCGTTCCGCAATCGCCTGCACAATGATATTGACTGGAAAGAACATGTTTTCCGCCAGTATAACAGGCGCTGTGCTTTTCTTAACGAAGAGAACCTGTGTGATATCTACACAGAAGCAGGACCGGAAATGTTCTGCAGAACCTGCAGAAATTATCCGAGACATATTGAAGAATTTGAAGGTCTGCGTGAGATTTCCCTGTCGCTCTCCTGTCCGGAGGCAGCAAGGATTTTACTTTCCCAAAAAGAAAAGGTACACTTTATCACAAAAGAAAAAAAGACAAAAGAAGAAGTCTATGATGACTTTGATTATTTCCTGTTCACTGCACTTATGGACACCCGTGATATGCTTATAGATATCATCCAGGACAGAGCTGTACCCATGCAGAAACGTCTGTGGAAACTTCTGGCTGCTGCACATGATTTCCAGTTATGTGTAAATAAAAATGAACTCTTTAAATGGGAAGAAATGCGAAAACGACATGAAGATTCCGGATACGGAGATAGATTTTGCAACAAAATTTACTCTCGTATAAATGCAGATAACATAGAAAACAGTTCTGCTGCATCTGCCTGCGTAAATACACCAGAACAATTATTTAAAAAAATGTGGAAAACTGTTGTCCCGGAAATGGAGGTTCTGCGCCCGGGATGGCAGGAATACTTAAAGAATTGTCTGACTCCACTGTATAATGGAAATACAGATCCGCAGTCTGACTCCGGAAATCTTTATTCCTGGCAGAAAAGTGAATTTGATTTCTCTTATCCTGACTGGCAGGTTCAGGAAGAACAGCTTCTTGTTTACTGGATCTATACCTATTTCTGCGGTGCAGTTTATGATGATGAAATCTTCGCCAAGGTGAAAATGGCAGTTGTGTGCACCCTGTTCATCCATGAATTAAATGTGGGAACCTATCTGAAAAACAACCGGCAGTTTAAGCTGGATGACCAGATCCGTATCTGTTATCAGTTTTCAAGAGAACTGGAACACTCAGATCTTAACCTGAACAGATTTGAAGAATTAATGTCTGAAAAAGAGATTTTCTCCTTTGAAAATCTGCTGAAGATCTGCTGATGCAAATAAAAAATCCAGTTATTATGAGCAGTGAATTACTCGGTAACTGAGTTACCAGAGCATCTGAATTAAGGCGGGATACC
>OGZV01000780.1_pt1 | contig 32895 bp, 27 predicted proteins | sample 1576861 | NCBI WGS metagenome assembly OGZV01 (sample SAMEA3541501, study PRJEB24748) | human gut metagenome | biome: human gut; feature: human-associated habitat; material: faeces | place: China | collected 2012
CTCATATAGATAATGCGACACCACCACATCACAACGGGAGTGCCCCAGATTTTGGGACACCGCCATTAAAATACCTTTGTCATACACATCGCCTACACGGTCTTTCCTGCAATGATAGAGTTTCCCAGATGCTGCGTCCTGTCCCTCAAAATAGTGGTACAGGTCTTGGGCGTACTGTGCCCGCAGATAGTGCAACGGCATATCCTTAGGCAACGCTTGGAGTGGTAGCAAGCGGCGCTTGCCGCCTGTCACCGCTCCTGCACCGTCACCATAGCGAGAAAACACTTCCCGCACACGGTCTGCATATTGCGGCAGCACAAGCGCATCGCGCTCTTTTCCGCCCTTTTCGCGCAGGTGTACGCGCAAGTTTCCTTGTGCGTCTGCCTTTAAATCGTCCGAACATAGGCCGAGAAGCCCGCCCCGCCTGGCACCACAGGCACGCGCCAACAGGCGGGCATCCTCATGGTGCTGGGCGTGATAGCGGTCTGCACTATCGCCAATATCGCGGCTTCTGGTTATGTTCGCTCGGCAACGAGCGGGAAGCTTGTCCACTTCCAAAAGCTCTTTGTACGGTGTGCCAAAAACCGAACACAGCGCATATACCCGTGTATGTATCGTCCACGCGCTTATATTGCGGGCGCACATATCCTCGTAATATTCGCGCAAGTACGGTTTGCACTCGGCTAAATGCTTGCATTCATGCCGTTCAGCTACCCAGCGCAAGGCTGTTAAGGCTTGTTTGGTGTATGTGTTATATGATGATGTCGCGTATAACCCCGTAACAGGGGTGTACTTGGTATGGCTATCCTGTGCATATTGCCGCGCTGCTTGCTTGGCAGCGTGCTTGCTCTGCCCTCTGCGGTCTTGCTGCGCTAACGCAGCTTTGACCTCATGGCTTAAGCGCTTAATTTGTCGCTTAGATAGCATAAGTACACCTCGAATTGTGGGGCTAATAAGGCATCCACCACCTTGTCACTAACCCGGACAACGGGCCTATATGGGTAAGGACAAGCCACATTGTTATCGCACAATGCAGAAAGCGTTCCCATTTGGGCATATCACTCCCGCCGCCTTAAAACGGGGAATGATTTATCGTAATAGATTTATTTGTTGTAAGAGCAGTTTTAGAATTTAATCAGGGTATTTAAAAAGTTCCTTTAGATGTTTTTCAGCTGCTGTAATATCAAAATTCTTGATGCTATCCGCAGCTTCGGCAATGTCATTCGGCAGTACTGCACGGTCGCTTTCAGTAAATTTGACATCTACCGGAATTTTAAGGGCGGCCATACGCTGTTTAATGTAGCTTACAAGACGCCCATGCTTCGGGTTTTTGACCTTTCCGGAAATTTCATTAACCGCCGTACTGGCATCCGTATAGACAACTGCGGAATCAATATCCAAATATTCCAGCGCCTGCACTGCGCGCTTTACACTTGTCAGTGCCAATGCTTCACGGGCAACTTTCGTCTGGCAGGCTCCCGTCTGCACAATGGCTCCTGTAGCGGCATCGACCATTACATAGCTGGTGCGGGTCTCATGTGTAAACACATTGTAGCTTTCGCCTGTATAGACTTTAATATCCATTGGCTTTTCCTCCTTTCCTTGTATAATTGCTTTTTCTTGCGGGCTTTTTGGGGTACTGCTCTGCTTCACTTTCGTTTAAACTAGCATCGTGCGCTGCTTTCACGGCTTTTTTCATTTTCTCAAGTTCTGTTATTGGTAAGACAAGACTTTCTGTATGTTCATATTCACCCGCCGAACATATATGACCTTCTTCATCCCTTGCGCATAATGTGCACACAATAGATACCTTAATTTTTTGACCGTCCATTACAACCGCTGTCAATGTCCGAGCATAACCGCAACCGTCCGTCCTATATTCTGCCGCCGCGCATTTTTCCGGCGTAAGAATATCAACAGCGTGCAGTATAACCGTACCAATAGGGGCTTTTGCATCCAGAGCATCAATCTGCGATATACGGACTTTACATGATAACTTTCGGGTTCCCGTTTCTGTTTCGTGCTGTATGCGTATTGAGACAAAACCCTTCTTTATCATTACAGGCATAACCGCCAATAAGCTGCTTTTGCTTTCAAACACATACAGGGGTTTCATGGGGACATTTTTACTCTTTTCATTCATTTTATTTTCTCCTTGCTTGATAAAATAAAAAAGGCGGGCAGAGAAATACAAATGTAAATCTCTGCCCGCAATTCTTACAGAAATAACGGACACACTTTTCCCTTGATTTGTGTGGGGGTAAAATCAACAGAAAAGTGTGATACTTTTAATTACTAGCGGCAAGCCGCGCTTTACAGGTTGCCCCGTAAAGCATTTTATTTATCGTATGTCTATATTGTATTAACTTTGCAGCAATCTGCAATACCATTTTTAAAATTTTATAACAAAAAAAGAGCGGTCATATCGCCGCTCTTTCATTCGGATTCCGGGTCGTTGCTTTTGAACTCTGGAGAGTCAAAAAAATCGTATAGCGAAATTCCCAGCCCATCACACAGATGTTTGATTGTTACAATGCCTGGGTTTTTGCTTCCATCATGGATTATATTTTTGAGGGTGCTTGGCGGCACACCGGCAGCACGCGCCAGCCCGTTAATGTTATAATCATGCTCCGCACATAGCTGTTGTATGCGCTTTGCAATCTCTTTTTTTGTGTCCACCTCAATCACCGCCCGTATAAAGTCTATGATTAGAGTACCATTATTGGTGCTTCAATGTAGACCTTATATGGACTTTTGGTAGCTGCTGTGCTATAATACTATCAATCGAAAAAATCGTGTTATTATGAAAGGAGAAAACAATGCAACTACATTCTATCCGTAGCTGTATGCTACTGACCTTTGCTGCATCAGGCTTACTAATGCTAACCGCTTGCGGCATCACCGTTACTGCTGTACATTTGCCGGACTCTGTGCAAGTCAACGTGGGCGCAACGGCAGAAACAGCCGCAACCTATGAGACAGCACAGGATGCCGACCCCGCAGCGCAGCAAGCCGCAGCGGATAAAATAGACTGGTCGTGGACTGTTGGTGACGATAGTATTGCCACCGTAGATGATAACGGCATCATCACAGGCATTAAAGGCGGTGACACGATTGTTGTCGTGAGCTCGGCGGATGGCAAGATGACTGCCAAATGCCCTGTTACCGTAAGTCAACCGTTAATGGCTATCCGGATGGATGACATTGACTTGCAGACCAACGGGCAAAGCAGCGCAACCGTCAATTATACACTTGTCCCCGCCGATACGACAGAAGACAATGTGACTCTTAGCGTAGATGATGAATCCATTGCCAGATTGGACGGCAACAGAATCATCGCTGTTAATAACGGCGAAACCAAAATAACCGCCACCTGCGGCATCGTCAAAACAAGCGCCAAGGTCACTGTTACAACTAAGGTTGAACAAATTACGCTGAATAAGACGGAGGGTGTCCTTACCGTTGGCAACAGCGTTACCGTTACCGCCACTGTCACTCCGGATAACGCAACCAACACCACCGTCAACTGGACGTCCAGCGACGAAAAGGTTGCCACGGTAGACAGCAATGGGAAGGTAACTGCAGTGGCTGCTGGGAATGCCACGATTACGGCAACCAGCGAGTCTGATGGGGATGTGAGTGCTGATTATGCGCTCACGGTAAATAAGGCTGCAGCTAAGCCTGCAACCAACTATAGCGGAACTACCAGTTCCGCAGGTGCAGCAACCACGCCGAGTTACACTGCACCGTCCACACCTTCCGCGTCCACGCCCACTTATGTGCCTGAGCCTGCACCGGCACCTGCTCCTGCTGAACCTTCTCAGCCGAGCGGTGGGGATATCGTACCTGGCAGTACAGAGGATTACGATAATCGTTATAAGGATTTTGGACAGTGGTCAGGAACTGACTGGACGCAGGATAATTCTTGCGGTACAGATGATGTTGCCGGAGAGTGGTAATTGACTACATCGTCAAGGCGTGGTATAATATAATTATGGGATAAATAGTGTTTGTTATTTCCACTACTTCTACGTTTAGGCGTATGCAACGCATACGCCTTTTTATTTTACTGCATTTTCGCAAAATCCAAGATTACAATTTCCTCGCTAGTACCTCTTGCAATAACTGCTGTTATAACGCTATACCATGTGCGTTTTGAATCGTGGTTCTTTGTTTCAACTGCTATTTTTCTACTTTCCAATTTTCCCGAACAAAACGATAGCGATTGTTGCTGCTCTTTGTACAAGTGTATATTGTCCGCGCTGGGGCTCGTCGGCAGCATTGCAATGATTGCTTGCATTGTTTCCAAGCCACTGAATAATATCCGCCCAATACGTTACCCGTCCGACACCTTAATTGCAACAATTAACGACTACAGCCCACGGCGAATGTATACCGATATTAACACGGGCGCATTTTTCGAGTACAATAACATTCCCGCTTTTGTTGACTCGCGTATTGATATGTTTAATGAAAATCTCTTGTATGATATAAATACCCTAAAGGGAAAAGTAAGCATCACAGACAGCACACTAGACTATACAGACACAATGCTTTCAAAGTATAATTACGATATGGTAACCTTATGTCGTGGCGATAGTATGATGCTAATAGGGTATATATCTCAACGGAAAGATTGGACTCTACTTTATGCGGATTCCGCGTATGTTGTATTTGTCCCAGTAATTCATTAGGAACTTTAAAACCCTTGCCAACTGTCATGATAGATGGCACTTTTATATAAATGCACAATGTCGCGGTTGATTTATCGTTTGTTTTGTGCATTGCGGTGTGTATTGTAATATGGTAGCATTTTACCAGTATATAAAATAAGAAAGGACTGTCTATCATCATGAACTATCATATCAATATTGCGAGTTCCGCGTATGAGCCAGACGAAGCAGCGCTTGTCACCTACGGTAGCTTTGAATTTAGAGGAAATCCAATAGCTTTCAGCGTTACCGATGCAAATGGGCGTGACCCTGTTGTCCGCGTTAATCCTACCTGTGACGATGACAGTGACGCACTTTATCGCCTTGTGCAAAAGGAAGACAGCCCGTTTTATGACCAACTTGATAAGGCGCTGAGGAAATATGCCTTGACAGATGCGTTTGCCATTGCCGCTGCTCGATACTTGTACGGTGAAAACCTACCATGGCATAACGGAATCTTTTCGGACGCCGAATCTAAACGGCGAGGATTTGACGGCTACCTTTCCATGCTTCCGGGGCCTATTCCGGCTTTCGGTTATAAGGTAGACTCCGAAAATAACCTTATCGGCGTGTATTTATGGAATGCTTCCGGCATCGAAATAGGAACTACATCCTTGCCAGCAGATTTGGTTGAGCAAATTCGCCGTGCCATCCGTGTTGGATACGCCATTGTGATTGACAAGGAAAAGGAAAACTAAGTAAGAACGGGAGCTATTCACGTGGCTCCCGTTCTTATTATATTATGGCAATGATGCCACTTTGCTTTTTACGCTCGCCCACGAGCCGTCTGCAATGTAAGTGGCCCCATATACTTTACCTGTGTCTTTATCCATGAGTGAATAGCTTTTATCCGCTATTTTGGCTATCTTCTTTTCGTCTTGTACACTTATCGGCGCTTTTGCAACAATCTTAGGACGGTCTAGCCCTTGCGATACATATACAAGCCGCTTACCAACAGGTCTTACTTTTGCGGTCTCCGCCAAATCCTTGGTGATGTAGTCTACCCAGTAGTCATGCTCTACAATTTTGGGGTCTGTTGCTGCCAGATTGCACGCTGTTACCATTGAATAGCCGTACTTGGTATTATATGTAGGAATGGTATATACAACCCAGTTTTGTTTCCAAAGCTGATGTACATAGTTTGGTTTTCGCCCTTTTCGCTTCTCAAAAGGCTGTAATAATTCCTGTGGAAAATTTTTAAAAAAGCCGTGTATGTGTAAGCGTTTTCCCGTAGGGTACTTTTCAGGGATGAGCAACCAGCAGAAATCCTTATGTGTTCTCTTTATGTTTTTTAAATAGTCGATTATCTCCTGTAAGGTGTCCTCTTGCTTAGAGATTGGTACCTTGCGAGGATTTATCTCCAGCGTAACAGCAAGGTCAAACTCGTTGCACGCAACTATATCGCGCACTTTTCTTTTGGTTCGACTGATTGATTGCGGTGAGCGTTCGCCCGGCTGCTTTCCTTTAATGCGGCCTGTGCTTTTAGCGCTGCGTTCATTGTAGACGGAGACTCTTGTTTCTCTTGGGGTCTCCTTGACAGTCATCATCATTTTCTCGGCTCCTTGTCGCAGTTGTGTTACATATATCTTGTACCCCCCATCCTGCCCCCATTGAGGGCAAGCGGGAATAGTTGCACACAAGTGATATTTGGTTTTCTTCTATTACTGTATTTACTTTGCAGCAAGAAGCAATAGCTGTGCAAAAAAAAATAACAGGTTACCCCGTATCGGCAGCCCCGCCCGCCGATACAGGATAACCCGTATTTTTTCTATTTCTGGCATTCTCCAATGTAACCGTTTATGCTTTCCCTATTTTTGCTTATCGCTCCTTCGTTTTTCTTTTTCTGCCCTAATCTTGCTTTTTCTCAAACCTACTTGAGCAGAACTTGAGCAAGCGCCAAAATCAACGCAAAAAGGAAACCGCTCAGGCTACCATAAAAGGCTTACCTAAGCGGTTTTTCTGTGGTGCACCATCGGGGACTCGAACCCAGGACCCACTGATTAAGAGTCAGTTGCTCTCCCAAATGACTCAAACTAAGCCTATCCTCAAAAGCGTTCAAACCTCTTTTATTGCACTATCATCGTTGTTCCATGTCAAACTCGATTTGCTCTTATTCGAATTTGCATTTTTTAAGCAGCCCGATACCACACCAAAGTCGAACACCATTCACTAATTATGATAGTTCTATGCCTACTATTCATGGATTGAATCACCTTTTGCGGCTCGTGCCATAATTTTATACACAGTGTCCATATACTTAAAGCCGCACTCAACCGACGGCAATTCATACTTCCGAATACCATTTTGCGGAGCGCTGCTTTTGTTGTAGTATTATGATTACTTTAATTAGCGAAAGGAGCCCTCCCTATGACTGAACCGCAAACATTATCTGCATATTTCACTTACTGCAAGTTGCAAAAAAACCTGGATAATAAAACTCTAAAGGCATATCAGATTGATCTCAAACAGTTTGTCGATTTTTATCCAAAACCAACAACGGTTACTCGTACTGACATGGAACTATACATTGAGCATCTCATGGAACGCTACAAAGCGTCTACAGTGAAGCGTAAAATTGCTGCGCTAAAAGCGTATTACCATTACCTAGTCTATGAAGAAATTCTGGAACACAGTCCCTTTGAAAAAATTCAACTGCATATTCGCCAGGAAATTTTACTTCCTAGAACTATTGATCGCCCGATACTTGGTGCCATCTTTTCCGCCGCTTACCGCGAACTTTCGACCGCCCATTCCAAAGTTGCTCGTCGGGAAACAATTAGAAATATCGCCGTGCTTGAGCTTTTGTTCGCTAGTGGGATACGCGTTTCCGAGCTTTGTACAATCACCTGCGATAACTTGAATTTAGATAGCCAGGTTGTTCTTATCCGTGGGAAAGGTAGTAAAGAGCGAAAAATCTATTTGGCTTCTGCCCCTGTGGTCCGAGCACTAAAAAAATACTTGCAAGTTAGAGTTCCTCGCGTTGCCGACGAGCCCTTCTTTTTTTTGAACAGAGATGGGAACAGATTGTCTGAGCAGTCTGTTCGCAGGATTATTAACCGATACACCGATCTATCAAACCAGCCCGGCCACTATACTCCACATATGTTCCGTCATTCTTTTGCCACGTATTTATGGGATGCTTGTGGCGACGTTTACGAAGTAAAAGAGATTCTGGGGCACAGCTCAATCAAAACTACTGAGCGTTATGTCCATGCAAGTTTTGAACGTCAAAAAAAAGTGCTTTCAGCCATGCATCCGCGAGCGACCTTGAAGTTTACTTACTAAACAGCAACGTTTACGCTGCTCATTCGCTCCTTCCCGCACACCACTAATAAAGGATAATCTCTAATTATCAATTAATAAAGAGCAAATAAATTTTCGAATGAAGTATAGCCGCCACATGTAAAGGAAGGGGTTCCTTATGCACAAAGAGAGCTCAAACCAACCGATTGTAAATGGAAGTGCAGTAAGTGATGCAAAAATTCCGCACTTTAGCAAAGAACAATTTTCCGCAGCTCAAAATCGGTTACTTTTACACCAACAGAGCTCCTTGAAATTCAAAGCGTCACTTTCAAGTGCACATGAGGTAACTTTAAGTGGCGATTATTCCATGGGAAGAATTAGTCATAATTATTTTTCAAAATGTATTTTCGATAATGCTTCTTTGCATAGAGCCGCTGGAGATGGTTCCATTTTTAATCGGACTACTTTTAAATGTACGGATCTTTCATCTGCAACTTTTCAGAGTAGTACATTTGAAGAATGTACTTTTTCTGCGTGCAATTTGCAGCATAGTAATATGAGTGGGTGCTTTTTCCAGGGGACCGTTTGGACAGACTGCGAACACGGGCCCGGCAATATGTCTTTGAGTCAATTCCATAATTGTACGTTTGTAAATACAAAACCAGGAAATTTAGCTGAAGCTGTTCTTGAAAATGTCAGTTTTGAAAATTTACGGTTATGTAATCTAAATTTGGAATTTTCAAACTTCAAGCACATCAGATCCAAAAATATTGTTATTGCATTCAGCCAACTTCCGTATATTTTTGGCGGGCTAGACTACATCTTAAATACAACTGATAATGTACGGATTTCGTCACACATTAACAAAGAAGATAGTATTTCAGTAGAAGAATACATAGAGGCGCTCCACGATATGGAGGTGTTTTACTCATATAAGCGAGAATTCTTTCCGTTAGCGAATATATTGCTAGCGTTTCAACGATATGATGAGGCCCTTGCTGTTATTTTGAGTGGGATTTATGAAGCAGCGCTTCAAAGAGACTTCAGAATGTGCAAATATTACTGCGAACTGATTATGAGCAAAGGTGAGTTTTCAGTACATACTAGGCAAAGAATATATAATGCGATTATCCAAGCTGCTCCAATACACTCTCTTACAGATGCTCAGCGATATCAGTATTTAAAGCATATTCCAGCAATAAAATCCATTTTAGTCAATAATCCCGATCAATTTCCATCTGCTGTGATGCGAATTCAAACTCAAATTTCATTTGATGATGTTGAGCAAATATCTCTTCTATATACGTCTCTGGATTATTGCTTGCATACAAATGGCCTATTGCTTTCTGCTCCTGAAATAACAATAAGCCACAACTCCCCCATTATGTTTGTTATTAATTTGTGTGGGGCACCTGTTACCATTCTAGCGTCATGCACACTAATTCTATCAATTATTTCAGGTGTGTGTAAGTCATACAATGCGGTTGCCGAATCAATCTTAAATACGCAGGATATAAAATTAAAGAAACAAGAAATCAAACTTAATGAACAAAAAATTAGGCAAGGAGAGTTAGAAATCCAAAAGCTGTCACGAGAAATCAAAAGACTAGAGAAAGAAAATCCCGGTCTACAAAAGGACTTGCTTGACTCTCGAACCAAAATAACAAAGAGTGGATTGATTATTTCCCATGTAGCAATTGAGGAAATGAATTTCAACCCTACAAAATGGTCATAATGGAAAACTCAAGGTGTTATTTTGGCAGGCAATGCAAGAAGGACCAAGCGTAAGCCCATATTTGCTTGCAATGCTTGTAGCCTTATTAAAGATATTCTTAAGTTCCTGGTTGTCAGGCGGTAGCGCATCCTTAAGCACGATGCTATCCATAGGCCTAAAGACAGAGACTATTGGCATAACTCCCAGCTGGCACAACCACTCAACGCCTGCATAAAAGCTTTCAATCGGCTCCAAGCCGAGAACCAGTAAACTTCTAACAGCACCAGTCCTTCCCCACAGGCTAACAGCTTTCTTGTATGCGAGTTCATATGTGGAGATGGGAATGGCACCTTTAGCAGGCATGATTTTTGCGGCAATCTCTCTATCAAAAAGTTCCAAATTGAACCCCACTTCATCGATTCCTGCGTCATAGAATTCAGACAAAACATTCAAGTCTTTTGGAGGGAGGCACATTGCATAAATAGGGCGGTTGCTTCGAGAACGAATATGGCGTGCTATTTTCAAAATATTTTGGGGCTCTTCCTTATTGGTACCCGAACCACCACCTATAAGGAAATGGCGAAAAGGAACATTCTCCAAATAAAAATCTATAATTTCGCAAACATCATCGAGTGAAAATTTTCCGGATTTCATTTTTATGTTGCAGAAAAGACAACCTCGATCATTTTCCTTAAAATAGCAGTGCAGCTCATGATGAACCCTCAATCGATCTGTTGCAAGAAAAACAGCATGCCGGTAAGAGGTTCCTCTGGATGCTTTTCGATTTTTGTACGGATCTTCCATAGCAAAAGAAATAGTGCTTAGTGGAGTATCTTCATAATAGAGAATATAATTTAATCCATTCCATTCTATGCAATAGGGACTTAAGGAAGAGAACCTCGTATTATAAGGACTGTTTACAATTAAACCATTTGGGAAAACTAAATCTAATGATTGAAATACACCAGCGCGAACCTTTCCATGGGATGTCATTTCCTTTTCAGCAGCTAACGAAAATCGTATTCCTTGTGTAAGAAGGCCAATTTTAATATTCAGCATATCTCTTGACAAGATGCAGCTTCTCCAGAAATCATCATCTCTAAGAATATTTGGTGCTAATCGGAGTTGATAATCCGTAGAAATCCAGCATAACGGATATTTTGTTACAACCCTGCATAGATAGGCGTGAGAAGTAAGCTTCATATTATGAGATAACCCATCAAGTAGAAAGTTGAAATTATTGGTAATGTTTTCGCGTTTGGAAACTATCCACGATGGAATATAACTACCATTTAAAGTAAAAAAACTCTCGGGTTCATGAAAGATTTGAAAACTATTTATTGGAGAAGTCGCATCAAAAAATGCCATTAAATTTAGCTGGTGCAAAGATGGCTTTCCTTCATTCCGTAAAAGTTTATTAGTAAGAAAAGTAGAAGATTGAAAACGGGCATTGATTTAGCATAAATATACGCCCTTATTAGATACCATAAAATCTATACCGCAAATGCCACGATAGCCGATCGTTCGCATTTTTTCTCCAAGCATACTTGCAGCGGTTTGAATTTTATCCCTCTGTTCAGATGTGAGAAAAGCGTGAAAGTCTGCCCCAATATATGAAAACTGACCACCTCGGTGTTCGATTAACTGAATAGAGGCAGGAAGTACTACGCATTTATTTTTAAAAACGATTATGTGAACATTAACAGGGACAGCATTATCCATATAGGGAGAAACTATATATTCTTCGCCTTCAGTTCCGGCAGAAACATACTTTTTGCACTCTTCCCAAGTAAATTGGTGAGTCCCTGCACCAGCTGATGAATGGACAGTTTGAAGAATAACGGAAGTATCTTTCGAGTGGTCAAAATGAACGTCAGGCAGTGTTTTACCAAAAAAGTGAGCATATGGAACAACCGCAACGCAGTCTTGTGCAAACTCTCGCATGAGTGCCTTATTCCGAAATATATTATATAGTTCCGGCTTAAGTACGCATAATGTTCTTGACACAATTTCTTTATCCATATTAAGGCACTGTGCCGGGTTATAGAATAAAAAGCGTACATCCGGGTTTTCACTTATTAATAATTTAAGGTTGTCGCAAATAAATTTTTTGAGATGCCATTGTGCACCCTGAGTAATGTGATCGATTCGTGCGCCAACTTTCGACGTAAAAGATATGTTACTGTTCTGATTTGAACCGTTATAAGTTACTGAATGAAAAAAGCTTATTCCACTGTACAAGATATCAGACTCTCTAGGTCCAACCCAAACTATTTTTGTGCTCATGTGTTATTCCTTTCCCGAATCCGACATTCCTCTCTAGGAGTGGGTATGTTTTATCAACCCATCCCAGATTGCGAACGGATAATTCTTACTTTCAACTTGATTTGAAGATAATTAGAGATTATCCTTCATATAGATTATTATACCATAACAGGAATGTTTCCGCATTGACATATTCCCCAAATATCCAGCGAATTTTTTGGAGTTTTCGCCATATCCATTTTCCCATCAGTTTGTAGAATACACAAAATGGCGAGGTTGCCCCCGCCATTGAAAGAGTTATTCTCTAGTTCTATTATGCAAATTGCAATAACAAGTTGAGCAACAACACAAATTTTCAAAACCTTTGCTGCAATCGCTCACTGCGGTTCTACTTGCTGCACATCTGCCTTACCCATAGGCCAGGTTCTATTCTCTGCCCTTCCGTACCTATATTTCGTCAGGCACGGGCGTGTCTTGTCGCTCTATCCCCTGAAACCAGAGGATAATCAGAAAGGTTGCTTCAGGACTCTTGCCTGCGTACTACTTTCCTGTGCCAGCCACCCGGTAGAGGTGACCGCTTCTGTGGACATCTATCCTTCTCGGATAGTTACGTCTATTCTGTTTTCAAGGTTCCTGTAATTCATTACTTCTGGCGTTATGACAGAGGCTTCTCGCTGGTAGGCTTTCCGATCCCATGGAACTGCGTCGCCCATCCAATATTTCTTGACTGTGTTTCTGGAAATTCCCAGAATTTTAGCTGTTGCACGCTGACTGGTTACTCCTTCAAGTTGCAGCGCGCGGATTGATTTGTAGACATCCACCGATGTGACCACCTTTCTATCGCCTCCCGCATAGTAGTCTACATCTATTATACGGGAAGCCATTAGGTGGCTCAAATATTCGCTGTCATTTTGCTGGAAAGTGGCTCAAGTATATATTAGCATTCACATCATGCGCGATATATTAAGCAAAAGCCGGTTGCTTTGCATTGCAACCGGCTTTCAATTTTCTTTTTAACTTTGGAGCATGGCTCTATATTTGGCGCGATCAGCTTCAGGAATATGCAACGCATCCATTGCTGCATCGACAGACACTTTAAAGCTGTCCATCACGTTACGAATCGCATTGAGAGTTGCTTTGTTCTCGCCCCTCTCTTCACCGATGCCAATTCCTTTCGCAACGCCCTTCTCCATTGCCCTTTCCATAACACCTTGGCTCAAATTGCACATTCTGCGCACCTCACTTTCAAGCGTTTGTGTCATCGGAACATCAAATTCCGTTTCTAATATTTCTTTCTTCGTTTCGGGACTCTTTTCTTCTGAAAGCAGTACTTCCAAGAATTTCAGCAGCCCGCCATAGTTTTTGTCGTCCTCATCGCCCAAGCAAATCATCACGGCGCTCATCAGGTCGTAGTTTCTGACTTGCTCAACCGCATCACCAATGATATGCTTTTCCTGTATGGAATACTGCGTAATTGTGTTTCTGCGGTTCTTCGGCGGGTTCATACATACCCAAATCGAGTACACTTTCTTGATTTTACCGTACTCGCCTTTGGTAAATTCCGTGCCGTACTGCGCCGAGATCATACGGCTGCAATAATAAATTGCACGTTTCAACAGCGGATACCCTGCATTGTAGCGGTTCTGTGCCTCCACGTTCAAAATCAGCCCAATCAGACCATCCTCGCTCGGTGCTGTGGCATAAAAGCGGACATCGTAGCGAATCGTACCCTCGGTCAGCGTCACATCTTCCGTATTCGTGCCGTGAATCGTGGCAGATACGTTGCGGTTTGTTTCATCGGCGTCCACGCCGACAGCGCCAATCTGCGGTTCACCCTCGATATACTTCTCCGCAATCTCCCGCACCGTACAGCCGTGATATTCCGGAACGCACTCCTTCATAATAACGGCCAATATGCTTTTGTTAGCAAGCAGACGCTTAACGCCTTCATCGTAGCGGGCATCGGCATCTACTTGGGATATGCTTTGCGCCAGATAATTTTCTTCCTGCTGCATGGGATAAGCGCCTCCTTTCCTTGCCTTTATTATACGCTGTTTCTTTACTTTTTGCAATAGTGCTGTCCATAGCACAAAAAGTGGACTATTCACTTTCCTGCGTGAACAGTCCGCCTTTTCTGTTATGCACCAATTTCTGTATTGTAAGTTTCTGCTGTGCATTCCAGAAACTGTCTGTACTTCATATTAAACTTCACAATAACTTGGTATTTTCTTCCGACCTCTACCCTATCAATCAGATGGCTCAGTATCATCCGTTTCATTTCCAGCGGAGCGGTGTCAAATTCTTCTGCCCAGCCTTTAAAGTCATCGTAGTAAGTACGCAGTTTCCGAATTTCAGCCGCTTCGTTTAACCTTGCATTTTGGAGTTCCGCGTACTCTGCCTTAGCATCATCCAGTTCCTGTTGGTATCGGCGGATTTGCTTGGCAATCATGTCCTCGGTAAAATTGCTTGTTCCATCAAGGCATTTCAGTATCTCACCCTCAAAGCGTTCCAGGGCGTGCTGAGCGGCTTTTATCTTTTTCTCCGCTGCTGCACGTTTTGTCTTTTGCAGGTTCGACTCCTGTCGAATCCGATTCTCAGCCACTTGGGAATAGGGTGTGTCTCGGATTTGCTCGAATACTTCCTCTACAATTTTCAAGACGATGGCATCCACTCTCTCGGCAAGGTACAGTGCTTGCCCATCACAGTCTCTGCCGCCTTTGTTGCGTTGGCCGCGCTGAAAGCAGTTATACTTGGGCTGGACTTTTTCGCGGATACTACCATCCGCCAATTTGTAGCGGTCTGTGTGCATAAAGCCGGACATCTTCGCTCCGCAGTGGGCGCAGTAGACAATACCCGCCAGCAGCGTCGGGTTCTGGCTGGTATGGGCGATTCGCCTGTCTTGCGCTGTCTTTGCGCTGCGTCGGCTGATAATGTCATTGGCTTTTTCGAATGTTTCTTGGTCAATGATCTGCAATTCCGGTATGTATTCCGAGCGGGCATTTTTCGTAATGATGTAACCTGTATATCCCTCGTGGCGGATAATGCGGAGTATGTTACTCGATTGGAATTTTGCTCCGGCACGGGTACGCAATCCTCGGTTATTTAACATTTCAGCCAGAGCATATCCGCTGGTGCCTTCTTGGATAACCTTATAAAAGAGTTCCCGAACCCATGTAGCTTCTTCCTCGTTGATGACCAGATCCATAACTGGCTTATCCCGCTTGTTCCGTCGGCCTTGGTCTACCAGTTGATAACCATAGCACACAAAACCACCTGTATAGTGACCGCTGGATACGATTTGGCGGATCCTATCGCGGGTTCGTATGGATGTTTTCTCCGACTCCCCTGCCGCCTGCCAAAAGCGGATGTAGTTCATCAACTTATCGCCATGTGTCTCGATTTTCTGCTGACCTTCGTGGGTACTCCACATTTCGATGCCATGCTGGACGAACCATTCCAGCACAAAGGGTGTTTCGCTTTCGATTCGTCCGAGACGGTCAAACATATAGACCAGCAGAATATCAAATTCGCCGTTGGCGGCTTCTTCTTTCAATTGCTGGATGGCATCGCGTTTTGAAGCTGACACCTTAGAACCGGAGACGCCCTTTTCGGCCACCTCTTTTACCACCCGCCACCCTTGCTTTTGCGCGAACTTTCGGCAGTCAATTTTCTGCATCGGGATGTCGTCATGGTCTACCTGTCCTTTTGTGGATACTCGGTAGGCCAGTGCAGCGCGCGGGGCATCTGTACCTAACCGCAGTTGCTTTTCCTTAAAGTAGGCATCGTCCAGCCACATCTGGTCAGCCACCGAGATTTCAACGGCTTGCCCATTCTGGTCTACGCATATCATAAGTTTCACCTCGCTGTTCATGTTGCGGAAATGGTTGGTGCATTTTCGCAACACAAACAATACTCTATTATAATAAGGAAAGCTATTCACCAAAACGGAGAAGAACCGTCGCCAAAACCGGCCACATTTCTACGAATTATCCTGTTCTTCCCGTTGCTTGCGCAGATCGTATGCAGACATAATCAGCTCTTTAATAGGAATCATAACGTCCGTTTCACAGTTTTCGCAAAAGGTCAGTTCGGCGGTGTACTCGCCGCAGCGAACAACGATGCTCTGTACGCCGCTCTTTCCCCTTTTTGTTTCAAGAATTTCCATCTTCGCATTCCTCACATACCCATACAGGCTTTCTTTTCTTAGGGCGGCTCAATAGTCTGTTCTCCAGCCCCGTCAGAAAGAGTTCATATCGTAGATTGGTTTCGGTCGTAATCAGCACTGCACCGTAATTTTGCAGAAAGCGCAGGATGCGGTACAAGGTTGTAATGTCGTGGCTCAACCGGTCAAGGCTCTGCACCATGACGGCGTTGACACGCCCCTGCTGCACAGCAGTAAGCATGGCGAACAAGGCCGGACGCCAAAATTCGGTGCCGTATTTCTGCTCCATGCAGGAATTCACAATGATGTAGCCGCGCCTGTCGGCTTCGCGCATGACATCGGCAAGCTGTTCTTCCAATGCGGGCATGCTGTTGACAGAAGAATGTTATGAAAGAGAAGATGGTTTGAAATATATCATGTCGCCACCGCTTCGTACACAGGCAGACTGTGATGCACTCTGGGAAGGGCTGGCAGATGGAACAATCCAGGTTGTGGCAACGGACCATTGTCCATTTAATTATGGAATTGAAAAACAGATGGGTAAAGATGATTTTACAAAATGTCCAAACGGTGCACCGGGAGTCGAGGAACGCTTGATGCTTCTTTATTCAGAAGGTGTTGTGAAAAACAGAATTTCATTTCAGAAACTGGTAGAGACTCTTTGTACAAATCCGGCTAAGATTTATGGATTATGTCCACAAAAAGGTGTATTGCAGCCGGGAGCGGACGGAGATCTGGTAGTGATCGATCCGAAGAAAGAGTCTGTTATTACAAAGAGCAGAATGCATGGGGCAGCAGATTACACAGGATATGAAGGATGGAATATAAACGGTGAGATCGATATGGTTATGCAGCGTGGACGCGTGATCGTAAAAGAGAATGATTTTGTGGGAGAAAAAGGTGCAGGACAGTTTATCCACCGTCACACATTAAAGGCAGAAGATATAAATTAAGGGCTGTAAAAACAGTTATGAGCAGGAGAACAGTATGGCAATCAATCAGGCAGCAAAAAGAATTTTAAAGGCATTATCGTTTGACGGCGTGGAAGTAGAGGCGTTCCGTCATATGGCGGATTTAAAACGCTTAGATCCGATGAAGATATTTTATAAGAAGATAGATGAAAAAATATATAATGGAAGTCATGAGGTACCGGTCCGTATTTTCTTCCCAAATGAAAAGAGCTTTCAGGAGAGTGAAGATAAGGGGCATGACAGTAAAGATAAAAAGCTGCTTTTGTTCATACATGGAGGCGGCTGGGTGACAGAGAGTATTGATAATTATGAAAGAATCTGTGCAAGACTGGCATCCGCGACAGAGCATATTGTGGTGTCGGTAGAATACAGACTGGCGCCGGAACATCCATTTCCAACAGGTTTTATGGACTGTTATGCAGTGGCCAAAGCCATTTATACAAATCGGTTTATTTTAAATGTGAATCCTCAACGCATTACATTGATCGGTGACAGTGCCGGCGGAAATCTTGCGGCAGCAGTTTCGCTGAAAGCAAGAGATGATGGGATTTTTAAGCCCCAAAGACAGATTTTGATCTATCCTGCAGTGAATAATGACTACAGTGGTACTTCCAGGTTCCAGTCTGTAAAAGACTGTGGAAGTGATTATCTTCTGACAGCGGGAAAGATGCGTGATTATATTGATTTTTATGCGGCCAGAGAAGAGGATAAGAAGAATAAATATTTTGCACCACTGATGGAGACGGATTACAGAACTCAACCGGATACATTAATTCTGACAGCAGAGTTCGATCCACTTCGAGATGAAGGGGAAGAATATGGAAAACGGCTAAAGGAAGCCGGTAATTACGTGGAGGTTCATCGAATCAAAGATGCGCTTCACGGATATTTTGCGCTTGGGATACGGTATTTCCATGTGCAGGAAAGTTTTGAACTGATCAATCAGTTCTTAAGTAGGAGGGAATAAAAGTGTTCCAGCAAAGAAGAGCGTATTGGCGAAATCTGGATAATGCGGCAAAAATGTTTTCCGCTGCCAGCAGCCCGAAGGATACAAGGGTATTTCGTTTTTACTGTGTATTAAAAGAAAAGATTGACGGAAGTGTTCTAAAGACGGCATTGGATCAGACAATCCAGAAGTATCCGGTCTTTCTTTCAGTCATGCGAAAAGGACTTTTCTGGCATTATCTTGAGAAAAGTGATCTGCGGCCGGTCGTAAGGGAAGAGTATAAGGAACCGTGTAGCCACCTTTATATAAGAGATAAAAAGGAATTATTATTTGAAGTCACTTATTATAAGAACCGGATTAATTTTGAAGTGTTTCATGCACTGACAGATGGGACAGGAGCAACTGAATTTTTGCGAGAGCTTGTGAAGAACTATCTTTATCTGATGCATGAAAAGGATGGTCTGGAAAATGTGATCCTTACGGAGCAGGATCTGACAGTAAAAGATCAGGAGGAGGATGGTTTTGGCCGTTACTACAATCCGGATGAGCGTGGTACGAGAAAGAAAAAGAATCATGCTTATCAGATTCGCCGGGAGAGTAAGGAATATGAAGAACTTCAGATTGGCGAGACGACTGCCTCAGTAAAAGAACTTCTGGAAGTATCAAGAAAACATGGCGTATCCATGTCTGTATTTTTGACGGCAGCGATGATCTGTGCGATTCATGAAGAACAAAGTAAGATTCAGGAAAAGAAGCCTGTAATTTTAATGGTTCCAGTGAATTTGAGAAAAATTTTTCCATCTGATTCTATGCTGAATTTTTTTAGTTATATTGAACCGGGATATCGTTTCGGGGAAGGCAAAGATTCTTTTGATGATGTGCTGGAAGCAACAAAGCAGTATTTTGAAGAAAATCTGTCAAAAGAAAAAATTGCGGAACGTATGAACAATCTGATTGCCTATGAGAAACATAAAATTTTAAAATGGGCGCCACTGGAACTGAAGAACCGTTGTATCAAGATGGGAGCGAAGCTTGCAGAGCGGGAAGTGACAGCAGTATTGTCCAATATGAGTGTGGTGAAGATGCCGCCGGAATATGCAAAATATATTGAACGTTTTGGAGTTTATACAAGCACCATGCGTACAGAGCTTTGTGTATGCTCTTTTGGAGATACGTTGTCATTTGCATTTACTTCCAGATACGACATGCTGTTTCTCCGGAAAGCATAGTAGCACTTGTTCCCTGGAAAATCGCATTGGCAACGTCTGTAGCCTCTGCACGGGTTGGTCTCGGATGAGAGATCATGGAGTCAAGCATCTGTGTTACTGTAATAACTGGTTTTCCTGCTGTGTAAACTTTCTGGATGATTTTCTGCTGGATAACAGGTACATATTCCGGCGGGATCTCAACACCCATGTCACCTCTGGCGATCATGATGCCATCTGCTGCTTCAATAATCTCGTCAATATTGTCAACACCCTGCTGGTTCTCAATCTTTGCAATGATCTGAATCTCTTCACCGCCGTTTTCTTTCAGGATTTTTCTTACTTCGCGGATATCGTTTGCAGTACGTGTAAAAGATGCTGCAACGAAATCAAATCCTTCCTGGATACCGAAGAGAAGATCATCATGGTCTTTTTTACTGATGAATGGCATCTTCAGGTTTGCACCCGGAACATTGACACCCTTCCTGTCGCCAATCACACCTGCATTAATAACCTTGCAGACAATGTCCTTTCCTGCGATGTCCTGAACCTCCAGGTCTACAAGTCCATCATCAACCAGAATATGTCCGCCCGGCTGCACATCCTTATAAAGCTCTTTATAAGTAATGCTTACGCACTCATTAGTTCCTTCAATATCTTTATTTGTAAATGTAAAAATCTGTCCTTCTTCCAGAGAAACCTTGCCATCCTTGAAGCATCCAAGTCTGATCTCCGGTCCCTTTGTATCAAGAAGTGCTGCAACAGGTCTGTCATATTTCTTGCGAAGTTCTCTCAGTTTCTGGATACGGCCTCTCTGCTCATCGTGAGGTCCATGTGAGAAGTTGAAACGTGCTACGTCCATTCCCTCTCTCACAAGCTGCTCCATAACATCGCCCTTATCAGTAGACGGTCCCATTGTACAGATAATTTTGGTTTTTCTCATTTAATCTTTCCCTCCAAACTGTCAACTCAATTTTATCTATTTTATTTCTGTAAAATAATGTAATAAAATTTTACCTATTTCTATAAATGAAAACATTAAATCAAATAAAAATTACCATTATTGAGACTATCTGTCAATATAGAATTTCGACTTATTTTTGTTGATATTTGACAAAAAAATAACATACTTTTGTTGCAAATATCACATATATTTTTGCTGATCCGACAGTTGGAAAATTTTTCACTCATTCTTATCAGAATCCAAAATCTGCATAGTCTTCCGGCAGAAATCTGTGGTAAATGATATGGCATCCTTCATCTTTAAAACAATAATAATAAGGATCTGATCCATCATCAAAGCGGATCATCACATCAAACTCCTCGTTATCCATTGGTTCAGTAATGATTTTATCTGAATAAGAATGGAACAGTTCTTTAATTTCCTCTATCGTACATCCATGTCTGCCAACCAGTTCGATCAATGCCTTGATAAATTCATTCTCTTTCATATTATTATGTACATATTCGGAAGCTTTTTCCGAAACAGTGAAGCAGAAACGATCTCCTCTGTGTGATACTGCTACTTCACCAAATTTCTCTTCTATATAAGAAGGAAAATTTTTTAAGATTTCCATCATCCCTGCAGCATCTGTCTCACAGCCAAAGAAATGATTCAGGGAACTAAGCGGATAGTAGAGGCTGATCTTCTCTTTCATATATCCAAGCTTCGCCTGTTCCTCTTTAATCACATCAATCAGACTGGTTTCTAATCTATTATAGTTCATTTATTTTCCCTCCTGAAAATCTGTTCTTTTGCTCTTTCTGGTTAATATTTTATCAGACATTGACCGAAAATCAATGCATTTCTTTTTTAATTGTACGCCCTTCAAAACAATTTCAATGTTTTCTTTTTCATACAAAAATAAAGTCCTCGCAAAACTGTCCTTTTTTTCTCCCTCTGACAAATAGTTCCAACCGGATGAAACAAAACAGATAAAACCATCCACTTCGTTACTTTTTCAACCAAATAACTGCTTGATTCGGTTAAAAAAACAGCGTTCCGAATATTATTTATATCCGAAACGCTGTCATTATTCCAGTTATTTCACTATGTATTTAATCCCAGTTCTTACGTCCATAACGAAGTGTCACATCATGGATTTCCTTCTGGAGTTTCTTTGTAAGATCTCTCTTCTTGATTCTCCACTTCCAGTTCATACCAACTGTAGATGGTTTATTCATTCGGAATCTGTTGTCCAGTCCCATATAGTCCTGCATTGGGATAACGCAGACACGCGCAGCACTGCGCATGATCAGACTGATGAAACACTTATACAGTTCTTCTTCCGGTGTTGCATGATCACACAGATAATCTCTCGCCAGTTTTCTCTCAGTTGCTGTGATGCTCTTCCACCATCCCACAATAGTTTCATTATCATGGGTTCCTGTATACGCCACGCAGTTCTCCGGATAGTTATGTGGCAGATAATCACTGGCACATCCGGAATCTCTGGAGTCAAACGCAAATTCCAGAACCTTCATTCCCGGGAAGCCGCTCTCATATACCAGATGACGTACAGAATCTGTCATATATCCTAAGTCCTCTGCGATAACCTGCTTCCATCCAAGCGCCTGTTCGATCTTACGGAACAGATCAATTCCGGGGCCTTTTTCCCAGTGTCCGCCTTTCGCATCTTTATCTCCGTATGGAATAGAGAAATATTCATCAAATCCACGGAAATGATCGATTCTTACAACATCATACAATCTGAAGCAGTAACTCATTCTGGAAATCCACCACTGATATCCTGTATTTCTGTGATAATCCCAGCGATACAGCGGATTTCCCCATAACTGACCGGTTGCAGAAAATCCATCCGGAGGGCATCCTGCTACTGCCAGCGGTACATTGTCCTGATCCAGCTGGAACAGTTCCGGATGTGCCCATGCATCAGCACTGTCCATGGCAACATAAATCGGAATATCTCCAATGATCTGGATTCCTTTTGAATTTGCATAGGATTTCAGTTTCATCCACTGCTCATAGAACTTAAACTGCATATACTGCTGGAACTCAATATCAAAATAAAGTTCTTCACGATAATAATCCATGGCATTGTTCCAGCGGAGTCTGATATCCTCAGCCCATTTGGTCCATTCTACACCTTCGAAACGATCTTTTACTGCCATAAACAGAGCATAATCTGACAGCCACCAGCTGTTCTCTGCTACGAATTTCTGATAGTCAGGATTCTTGCTGATATCACTGTTCTCGTATGCTTTTCTCAGAAGAGGATAACGGCCCTTGTAGATTTTTTCATAATCTACCTCATCAGGCTTCTTTCCCCAGTTAACTTTCTCGCATTCCTTCTTATCAAGAACTCCTTCTTCCACAAGTGTATCCAGATCAATAAAATATGGATTACCTGCAAATGTAGAGAAAGACTGATATGGAGAATCTCCATAGCTGGTCGGTCCCAATGGCAGAATCTGCCAGTAAGTCTGTCCGGCTTCCTTTAACCAGTCTACAAATTCATATGCACTTTTGGAAAAACATCCGATACCATAGTCTGATGGAAGGCTGCTGATCGGCATTAATATTCCTGCTGCTCTTTTTCCCATGATTCTTGTCTCCTTCGTGATTTTTCACTCTTACCGCCTATACTTTATCCAGTACTTACCAGTTTACATATAAGCAGCTTTTCTATACCTTATGCGCAATTGTTTTTTTTATTATATCTATTTTTTGTGCAAATTGCAACACAAGTTTCATGTTATCCATTTTTTCGTGAAAATCACTAATCATCGCTTAGTTCTTTTCATCATCTTTCATATTCTTTATTGCGTTTTTTTGCACAATACAATATAATAATTTTAGAATTTATTTATGCAAAAAGACGAAAGGATGTACATATGAAGCACAAAAAAGACTGGTATAAAGATCTGGTGATCTACCAGATTTACCCAAGAAGTTTTAAAGATGGCAACAATGATGGAATCGGTGATCTGAAGGGAATGATTGAGAAGCTGGATTATCTAAAGGAGCTTGGCATCAATGCAGTGTGGATGTCTCCTGTCTATGCTTCTCCAAATGTGGACAACGGTTACGATATTTCTGATTACTTTGCGATCATGGAAGAATTCGGAACTATGGAAGACTGGGATGCATTCCGCGACGGTGCACATGAACGTGGAATTGCCATCATTATGGATCTGGTTTTGAACCATTCTTCTGATAAACACGTATGGTTCCAGGAATCAAAGAAATCCCGTAATAACCCTTACAGTGATTACTATATCTGGCGTGACCCTGCGCCGGACGGTGGTGCTCCAAACTGCTGGATGTCTGTTTTTGGCGGAAGCGCCTGGGAATATGTCCCGGAAAGAGGACAGTACTATCTTCATTTCTTTGCCAAAGAACAGCCGGATCTGAACTGGGATAATCCGGAAACCAAAGAGAAAATTTTTGATATTATCCGTTTCTGGAATGAGAAGGGTGTTGACGGATATCGCATTGATGCCATCAGTTATCTTGACAAAGGACTGGACGGACGTGCAGATATGAATGAACCCATTGGTACTGTAGCGTGTGTAAATCTGGAGGGAACTCACCGCTATATCCGTGAAATGGTTGCAGAAACAATGACTCCCGACAATCTGATGAGTGTAGGAGAAGTTAATATCAACAATGAACAGGATGCTATCAACTATTCCAGCGCAGCAAGCAAAGAATTTAATATGGCCATTCCATTTGTCCCTCCAATCGTGGAAATCCAGACATGGTCACCAGAGAAAATGAAACGTGATCTTAAGAAAGATTATGAAATTTTGAAAAAAGACGGATGGTGGGCAAGATTTTTAAGTAATCACGACAAACCGCGTCAGGTTTCCCTCTACGGAAATGACAGAGAATTCTGGTCAGAATCTGCCAAAATGCTGGCATGTTATCTGCACACGCTTCCCGGTACCCCCTTTGTTTTTCAGGGTGAAGAATTGGGAATGACCAATGTTGCCTTCCCATCTATCGATGATTACAATGACATTGATACCCGCAATTATTATAAAACCATGATTGAACAGGGAGCTTCTCCTGAAGAAGCACTGGCAGAATCCAGAAGTATCAGCCGTGATAATGCAAGAACGCCTATGCAGTGGAACGACAGTCCAAACGGCGGATTTTCTGAGCATACTCCGTGGCTGGGTGTCAATCCAAACTATAAGCTTATTAACGCAGAAAACCAGATGAATGATGACTCTTCTGTTTTCAGATTCTATCAGAAACTGATCGCATTGCGCAAAGAATATCCTATTATGGCTCATGGAGATTTCAAACTCTGCTGCCCGGAAGAGGGACCGATTATTGCCTACACCAGAAGCTGGCAGAACGAAACATGGCTGGCAGTACATAATTTCTCTGCATCCATGCAGAAATTCCATTATGGCGCTGAAGATATTGAATTACCGTACAACACTCCAATAATCGTTTCCAATTACGGCGAAAACGAAGTTGAATACGGAATTGGAACACTTGTACTCAAGCCTTACGAAACTGTTGTGTTCCAGTTACATTAAGCAACTTCATCAATACAGACAGTAAAAAGCAGAACCATTGAATCACATCCCTCAATGGTTCTGCTGCTTTTGTGTATTTATTTTTCATTTATTTAACTGTCATTACTCTGCATTTCTTTTTGTAAAATGCAATACCATATTTCAAAATATGCTCTACTCCCTCTTCCAGCAGCTGCTCCTCGTATCGTCTGTCTTCTATCTGTTTTAATGCCTCTTCACTGACAGCTTCCAGATTCCCTGTTTCGGCATATTTTATTTCTATAATGATTCCTGTTTCCTGATCTTCTGTTTCTATCAAAATATCACTGTATCCATCACCCGATTCTTTATTTGATGACACACTCCAGCTCTGCTGAAATCCAAGAATTCCAAGTAAAATCCCATGATAAAAATTCTCTTTCATCTGTTTTTTTACAAAGGTATCCCGAATACTGATGGTCCTTTTCAGATAATTGTTCAAACTTTGTTCTACCACTTCGGAATTTCCATCTTTTAGTGCATTACAGAATTTTTCAAGTGCTTCTCCATTCTCAGAAACAGTTTTCTTAAAATATTCCATAATCTGTGTCAGAAAAATATTACGTATTTCCATATTAGGAATGGTAAGCATGAACGTATTTGCATCTTTTCTTCCGGTCTGTGTGAGATATCCCGTAGTAAAAAGAACACTCCACAGGTTTTCAATCGAAGCATACATATCCTGATATGTCAGTTCCTGATGAATCTCCTTTACAATTGTTTCTCCTGCTATCAGTTTCTCAATTTCCTTTCTGACCGTTCCCTTATCAGTCTCATGAATAAAGCGTTTCACCGCTTCATTACTGCTGGTATTAGACCAGTAATTCTGTGGTTGCGCCATATGGTTTATACGCAATTCATCACAATAATTTATCACATCCCATGGACAGTAAACCTCTACATTTCCAAACCGATATCCGTCATACCACATTTTTATTTCATCATAATGCTCAGAAAGCTCATAATATTCCAATATATTCTTTACATCACTGTCTGTAAATCCAAAATATTCATCAAACTGTACATCTGCCACTGACAAAACTTTCAGATTATTTAATCCTGTAAAAATACTCTCCTTTGAGATACGCATACAGCCTGTAAGCACAGCAAACTTCAGACTGTCATTTGTTTTTAATGCATTTTCAAACAAGTTACGGATCAGCAGAGTCATTGAATTGTAATATTCCAATTCAAATGCTTTCGCCAGAGGCACATCATATTCATCAATCAATAAGATAACTTTCTGACCATGATGTTTCTCCAGAAGTTCTGACAGAATCCTCAGACTGCTGCACAGAACAGATTCCTTCATATCCGGCAGAAGCAATGATTTGAACGCATCCTTATCATATTCTGTCAAACGTTCACTGTCCAATAAATACTGGAATCTACGCGCCTCACCATTTACAATCTGTATTGCCATATCACAGGCTTTTTCATAAGTTTGCGCACTGATACTCTTCAGGGAAATAAAAATCACAGGAAACTTTCCCATATATTGTTCGCAAAGATAAACTTCTCTGGAAATTCTTGTGCCTTTAAAGCAGTTCTTATCACTGTTTAATTCAAAAAATGCTTTCAGCATACTCATATTCAGTGTTTTACCAAATCTTCTCGGACGTGTAAACAGATTCACCTCCGCCCAATTATCCAGAAGTTCTTTGATAAGCATCGTTTTATCTACATAGTAGAAATCTTCTGACTGAATCTTTGCGAAATTTTCTATTCCTATTGGAAGTTTCTTTTTAATTTGTTTCAATAGACACACTTCCCTTTATATTTAATATATTAAACTCTAACTTTCATAAAGTGTAACATATTGTTATTGAATTCGTCTATCAAAATTTCTTTACATTCCACAATGTTTCTATTAATACCAAAGTCGATTCCTGTATATCCGTAGTTCTTCATTGGAGCAAAAATAGAGATTACCAGCTATTTAACCACTGACAATCTCTATTTTTTTATCAATCAGATCACTCTGAAATCTCAACAATTATTCATATAACAGAATGTCACTCTTTAGCAATTTAACAAGAGAAATCTTTCATTCAATCGGCTCGAAGTCTACAGCTCCATGTTTACACAATGGGCAGATATAATCTTCCGGAAGTTCATCGCCTTCGTAGATATATCCGCAGACTTTACATACAAATCCTTTCTTACCTTCTGTTTCCGGTTTTGGTTTTACATTTTTCTGATAGTAGGTGTAGCTCATTGTCTCCTGGTCACTTACCACGCGGGCTTCTGTCACACTGCAGATGAACATTCCGTGAGTTCCCAGATCTACATACTGCTCTACTTTCAGGGACATAAATGCGTTGATATATTTGTCCAGGAATATCAGTCCGTTATCAGAACGATTCACCTTCTGTCCCGCAAATTTATCCACGCTTCTTCCACTCTGGAAACCAAACTGTTCAAATACAGAGAACGGAGCTTCTACAGAGAGACAGTTTACATTCATTACCCCTGTCTGCTTGATAACATGGTGAGAATAATTTGTCTTATTGATATTAACTGCAACGCGGAACGGAGAGTCTGTCAGCTGTGTAACTGTATTAACGATCAGTCCGTTATCCTTTTTACCGTCATTTGATGTCACTACATAGAGACCATAACCAATGCGGAATAATGCTGTCATGTCATTTTTATTTGCCAGTTCATCATTCTTTGCAATATATTCCTTACAAAGCTCGGAAGCCATTGCTTCCATCTGATCTCTGTTTTCCTGATTTACTGCGGACATAATCTTCACTGTAGTGTCCAGCCAGTTGATCTTCTTACATTCAGAAAGCATATTTTTCATTACTTTTGCTGCCAGAGGTGCCCAGGAACCATTTTCAATAAGACCTACCGTACGGTTCTGGAAATTATGCTCCACCAGACGGGTAATAAAGTCATTCATAAACGGATAGATTCCCGCATTATAAGTAGTAGTTGCCAGTACCAGCTTACTGTAACGGAATGCATCACTGAGTGCCTGAGACATATCGTCTCTTGCCAGATCATAAACAACTACCTTCGGACATCCCTTGCTCTTTAATTTCTCAACAAACTGATTAACTGCTTCTTTGGTATGTCCGTATACAGAAGTATATGCAACTACGATTCCTTCTTCTTCTGGTGTGTAAGAGGACCAGGTATCATAAAGACTGATATAATGTCCCAGATTTTCAGTAAGTACCGGACCATGTAACGGACAGATGATCTGGATATCCAGCGTAGCTGCTACTTTCAGAAGTCTCTGTACCTGTGCACCATATTTACCAACAATACCGATAAAGTATCTTCTTGCTTCATCATCCCAGTCTTCTTCCACATCCAGAGCGCCGAACTTACCAAATCCATCTGCTGAAAAAAGAACTTTATCTGTGCTGTCATAAGTCACCATAACCTCTGGCCAGTGTACCATTGGCGCAAATACAAAAGTAAGATTGTGATTTCCCAGACTCAGTGTAGAACCATTCTCTACTTCCAGTTTCTGCCCTTCCAGATCCAGTCCGAAGAAATTTTTGATCATTACAAATGTCTTCGCATTGGCTACTACTGTAGTGCCGGGATATACTTCCAGAAAGTTCGCTACATTTGCTGCATGGTCAGGCTCCATATGCTGAACGATCAGATAGTCCGGCTTACGTCCGCCCAGTGCCTGTTCAAGATTATCCAGCCATTCATGTTTGAAATTGGCATCTACAGTATCCATAACTGCAACCTTGTCATCCAGAATCACATAGGAATTATATGCCATTCCGTTTGGCACTGCATACTGTCCCTCAAACAAATCTACCTGATGGTCATTAACTCCGACATATTTAATGGTATCTGTAATCTTCATATTTCTGCCCTCAATTCTTTCTTTATAGTATATCGTCTGTCCGTTACTATTCAGCAATCTGCTGTCACTCAACGTTAATAAGTTATAGTTGCTATGCATCCTTAATTTGTTTATGTTTTTATATTATACTATTTTAATCCGATTTTCAAGTCCTTTTGGTAATTTTTTTCATAATGTAGTTATAATCTTATACAATGTCTCCACGCTGTACGGCAGTATCCTCTCATCTAATTGAAATTTCGGATGATGCAGAGGATGATTTTCTCCTGGTATTCCCGCAAGAAATACTGTGAAAAGTCCTCTGGTTTCTCTAAAATATCTGTATGCGTTGTCACCGGAAAGAAACAACTCATCTTCTCCTTCCAGAACAAATTTATCTCCGAATACTTCTGCACCCACTACCTTTGCTGTCTCTGTAAGTTCCTCATCATTGGCAAACGCATATACCGGATCTTTTGGAAATTCCATACGGATCTGTGTGCCAGTCTGCTTTTCAATTTCCTGCAGATTTCTCTCCAGCTCGTGCTCAAGTGCCATGTAAGTTTCTTCATGAACTGCGCGTATATTTCCGTTTAATACCACATGGTCTGCAATAATATTCGTATATTCACCGCCATGGATCGTACCCGTACCCACAATATATTTTCCTGCATCCGGATGCTGTTTTCCAAAACTTTCATTCAAATCATGAATGGCACTTATCACTTGAGCAGCTGCATAAATTGCATCAATCCCCTTATCCGCTTCACACCAGTGACTGGATTTTCCATGAACATGAATCTGCATACTGTTGATCATGGAAGATGCCTGTCCCTGATGCACTGCCATTCCAAATGTCATGTCCGCTGCGTAATGAAACATCAGAAATGCATCTGCTTTCGGATTCTCTAATGCTCCGGCCTGAAGCATTCTTTTTGCACCTTCACCAATCTCCTCTGCAGGTTCAAAAAGGAACCGGAGCCTGACCGGAAAATTTTCCTGCATTCTTTGCTCTTCTGCCACAATTTTTGCAAGGATCAGTGCTGCTGCCAGGATCATATCGTGACCGCAGGCATGCATACATCCCTGATTTACTGATGCATATGGTAGATTTGTCTGCTCCTGTATGGGCAATGCATCCATCTCCGCCCTGAGTACAACCAGTTTCTCCCTGTTTCTCAGAGATGAAAGTTCCGCGATCAATCCTGTAGGTTCTATCGGCACAATCTCATATCCCAGTTTCTCCAGATATTTCCGGATATATGCAGACGTCTCCACTTCCTGAAGTGCCAGCTCCGGATGTTGATGAAAGTAATGTCTCAATGTGATTAATTCTTCCGTATATTTTTCTATATTCATCTGTTTTCCAACCTTTGTTCTCAGGGATTACCATTTTCATCTTCCGACATACTCAAAACCGCATTCGGACGTTCCAGGCAGAACTTCTGTATCTCTTCCAGAAATCTCTGACCGTATTTCTTTAACTTATTCTCGCCCACACCGGAAACCTCCAGCATTTCTTCTTCATTTGATGGACATTTGATGCACATATCTATCAGCGTCTTATCACTGAACACGATATATGGAGGCATGGCTTCCTCTTTTGCAATTTCCAGACGAAGTTTCCGCAGGGCTTCAAATAAATCGTAACCTGCTGCCGTAAGCGCATCTGTACTGCGTTTTCTGACAGATTTCTGGGGCTTTTTCTTTTTATCCGGTTCTTTTTCCTCGTAAGTACGCATGATCACGTGAGTATTTTCATCTCTTAGCGGAGAAATATCGCCCAGTTTCAGCACACTGTAACGTTCCTGTGTCTGATAGAGATATCCCATCTCAGTCATCTGGCTGATCAGTGCCCTGAGTTCTGCCTCACTGTGATCATTCAATGCTCCATAAGATTTATACTTATCTGCTCCAAGCTCCCTCAACCGGGCTCTCTTAGCCCCCAGCAGAGTACCAAGCACAATTGTCAGTCCATACCTTCCTCTCGTCTCAGCCACACAGTTCACTACCCACTTCGCCTCTCTGGTCATATCTGTCTCATGGTATTCTCTGTGACAATTTCCACAATTATCACAGGGACCGAAGGTCTTTTCACCGAAATACTCCAGAATATAATTTCTCAGACATCCTGTTGTTTTACAATATCCTTCCATGATCTGAAGCCTTCGTATATCCCTCTGACGAATAAAAAATTCATCCTCTTCATCCACATCGGAAAAATCTTTGTTATCCAGAAGCATTCGGTCGATCATAACATCCTGTGCGGAAAACAATAGAATGCACTGGGAATTCTCTCCGTCACGCCCTGCACGTCCTGCCTCCTGATAATAATTCTCCATACTCTGCGGCATATTGTAATGGATCACATACCTCACATTGGATTTATCAATCCCCATTCCAAATGCATTCGTTGCAATAATAACAGGGGTTCTGTCATAAATGAAATCCTCCTGATTCTTTTTTCTGGTTTCATTATTCAGTCCTGCATGATATCTGGTAACAGCAACTCCTTTTTGGAAAAGCAGTTCAAAAAGATTGTCCACATTTTTTCTTGTAGAGCAGTAAATAATCCCGCTCTCTGTTGGATGTCTGTCTATGTAATCCATCACAAAATCGTCTTTTCGCCGGATATTTTCCACGCTGTAATATAAATTCTTTCTGTCAAACCCGGTGATCACTACTTTCGGATCTTCCAGATTTAGAGTGCAGAGAATGTCGTTCTTTACTTCCTCTGTTGCAGTTGCGGTAAAAGCACTGACGATCGGACGACCGGGAAGATTTTTTACAAAGTCTACGATTTTGACATAGCTTGGTCTGAAATCCTGGCCCCACTGTGAAATACAATGTGCCTCATCCACTGTCACCATGGAAATCTCCACCTGTCTGGCAAATTCCAGAAACTCATAATTTTCCAGACGTTCCGGTGCAACATAAATAATTTTGTATCTTCCTCCTGCTGCCAGGTACAACGCCTTGCTAATCTGACTTTCCGACAGTGAAGAATTGATAAATGCGGCATGTATTCCCGCTTCATTCAAAGCCTTTACCTGATCCTGCATCAGTGAGATCAGAGGAGAAATTACAATCGTAATTCCTGACAGCATCAGTGCCGGTACCTGATAACAGATGGATTTTCCGGCTCCTGTCGGCATGATTGCAAGCACATCCCGGTGTTCCAGAATGGACTCCACAACACTCTCCTGCCCTTCTCTGAAGGTATCATATCCAAAATAAGTCTTTAAGGTTTGTACTGCCTGTCTGTTCACCTGAAGCCTCCCTCTGCATTTTAATCTATTTTAATCTCTTTTTCAGCTCCTGAATCAGTTCGGAATAGTCTCTGTGCTGCATCTTCGGAAATGCCTTGATGATACGCCCCTGACCGACAACGGTATGATTGGTAATAGAACTGGACAGTTCCTCAAACTGAGCCTGAAGCTCCGCTCTTTTTATACGAAGCATTTCGATAGATTTTTCTCGCTGTGCGGCAGTTGCATCACGCAGTTCTGCTGCTGCAAGAGTTGCCTGAACCTTTCCTTCTCCCACTTTCTGTGCTGTGCCAATCGTAGTCGTAGCCAGTGTATCACTCAGTTTATCACTTACAATTCTCAGATCTGAGCGAACCTTATCCAGTCTGGTAAGCTTTTTATTCAGTCCCTGGATCACTGCTACCGTCACAATAAAATCTGTCAGATACACAGCATACAAAACTGCTATCACAATCCATTCCCAAGTTGCAGGTGTATGTAACGCATGTGCCTCTACATACTTCTGGAAAACTTTTACTACCATAACGATAGCCAGTCCCCAGATCAGAGAAAACTCCAGGCAAATGTAGCCATGAAAATTGAAGGGTTTATCTGAATAATCCCACCATCTTGCGTGGAAACACACATCCAGCAGCCAGCCTGCAACCAGCTCCACCGCAGTTGCCAGAACAATTCCAAACACAAAAATCATTCCATCACTCATCTGACGCCCGCTGCCCTGAATTGTATTGAGCAAAGCAAAAACAGAAAGCACCCCAAATCCATATACCGGGCAGACCGGTCCATTCAGGAAACCTCTGTTTATAACTTTTCCCAACGCTACTGCATGAAAAATAACTTCAACGACCCAGCCGCCAAAAGAATAAATAAGAAAATACAGACATATCTGAAAATACGTCATTCCACAAATCATTCGTTGCTCCTCCTTGCTTTCATCAAACCACTTTTCATATCCCATTATCACAGTTCAAACAGAAAACTTACCTGATTCAGTTAAACTTACCCTAGAGTGTGTCTGAAAAATCATTCCCGCAATCTGCACGCCCCACTTTGCGGGAT
>OGZV01000790.1_pt1 | contig 32683 bp, 29 predicted proteins | sample 1576861 | NCBI WGS metagenome assembly OGZV01 (sample SAMEA3541501, study PRJEB24748) | human gut metagenome | biome: human gut; feature: human-associated habitat; material: faeces | place: China | collected 2012
ATGAGGAATGTGGTACTGATTTAAAGTTACTTGCTGAGTAATATATTGGAGGTGTCTTATGATTATCTCCTATGAGAAAATATTTGAAAGATATTATGGATTAATAGATGACGTTAAGGAGTTATCTATAAATGACAATGATTTGCTTGAATTATGTACAGAACGATTACGTTCCGCTACTTCTTATCCTTATATAAGGAAACTTTTTTCAACATTAACTTTTGACAATGAGATGCAACAGTGTGATTTTGAATTATCAACACCAGTTGACGACTCCACTGATGAAGATTTTGTTATTGAATTATTTGCAGAAGGAATGGCTATTAAATGGCTTGAACCAAAAGTAAAGTCTCTAAAAAATACAGCTAAAATGTTTGGCGGTAAAGAAGAGAAAAAATTAAAAGATGACTACGCAGGAAACAGAGAAATGTTGAAAGAAATGAAAATTGAACAACAAAAACTTATTAGAGATCATGGTTTTGCATTTAAGCCATACTCTTCTACAACGGAGTCCTAACCTATGAAGTACATCTACGGTTATTTTACAAACAAGCAAATCAAAGAAGCTGCCAGTGCCATGCACAATGACATACATAAGCTTCTACTCTATAAAGATAACACAATTGAGGAAACTATCTTCGAGAATGACGAAGCTTTCCTCATATATTTTGATCACTTGCTTGAAAACTTTGGCGGTGTCCATACTCTCTTTAATAACAATGGAATTATGGTCAAGCTAATGTCAACATTGCAAGCCGCAAGAAACGAAGTTGCAAGTGATAATTTTCATTATGGTACTTTTCGTAGAGAAATATTAGATTCTCACAATTATATTAAGCAGATGTTTGAGGAGGGTGATGCGTATGCCAAGTCTGTCAACAGCTAGGCGTATTGCAAACGCCAAAACAAATAATGCAAAAACAATTGGACAGATTTATAAGGAACAGTCTGATTGGATGATGGAGGAAACTTGGGATAATGATATCCAGACTAAAGTTTGTTATATTTATGATTTTTACCATGATGATCAACCACGATTGGCTGAAGGTATGACATATGAGAATACAACAAAAACACACATAGACGCAAAGTTTATTGTTAAATCATATCAGTCTATGGATAAAGACCAAGTTGATTATTATGTGCAGTTCAAGCCATCTCAACCTGTTCGATTTACAGAAAAAGATGAGTTGTATTATTTTGAAACTGACTATAAATCAACATATGGAAATACATTTCCTGTTGGATGTTATCTGGACATTCCAGACGATAGGAATGTTTATCATAAATGGTTAATTTGCCGAGAAGAAAAAGCTAATCAATTCCCAAAGTATCTCGTACTCCCTTGTGATTATGAGTTATGTTGGATTGAGATAAATGGCAAAGATAGAATTAAGCGTAGAATGTGGTCTGTTTTAAGAATGCAATCGTCTTACACTATCGGACAGTACACCGATCGAGTATTTACAAGAACTGATAACCAAAATAAAATTTGGCTTCCACTCAATAAATACACTGAGAAGTTTTGGTATACGACTAATGAAGATACAACCATGCGTATTGTGGTTAGTGCTCCAACTGAACATCCTCTGATATGGGCTTGTACAAAAATTGAAAACATTCAACCTGTCGGGATTCAGAAACTTACAATATATCAAACTGTATGGTCTGATAATCGAGATTATATCGAAAAAGATTCTGATGGTAATATTATTGGTATGTGGGCTTCATATTTCGATTCAGAAATTGCCCCAACAGATCCATCTACTCCAACCACTCCCCCATCTTCTATTATAGCAAGAATTTCAGCATCCACCTCAACAATCAAAGTAGGTGGCTCTTATAAAAATCTTACAGTAAATCTATTCAACGATTCCAACGAAGATATCACAACTGAATATGCTGATGCAACCTTTACATGGACTTGTTCTATTGATAATGAAGATTGGACTGATAAAGTAACATGGCGAGCTGGTACAGAGTACAACCAAAAGAAACTCAAGTTTCCTAGTGATGGTTCTATCATTGGTCAAATATTGTCTATCAAGTGTGAAATTGTTAAAAATGACTTGATAATAGAATCCGAAGTTTTACCGTTGGAATTAGTCGAATAGGAGGTGTTTTATGACAGAAAAATTAGTTACAAAGAATGATTTGTTAAATAAGCTTCGTGTATATAGAACCACTCCTGATGATGAGAATATTCTATACAAAAAGAAAATTGAAAAAGCTCTTATGCTTAATCCATGTCTCTTATATTCTCTTAATGAAAAATCATTAGAATCTGAACTTTTTGATGATGATGGAAATATTAATTGGGAATGGAATGAAGATACAAAAGAATACGAACCTCTTGGAGAATGGGATAGATATTTTGGAAGCAATTCAAATATCCGTCCTTTTTTATTTATTCCAGACACTGAGACAGAAGTAAAACATTATATTTGCTATCAGGTGTCTTTTGATGAGATTCCAAGATACAATGACACATTAAAGTATACAAATGTGACTTTTACAATTTTTGTTCATGGAAATGATAGGATGGACAAACTTACAGGCATTCCAAGACATGATCTTATTGCTTCTATTATAAGGGAACGATTCAATTGGTCTAATATTTTTGGTATGCAAACCCATCTTATATCTTCTAAAGAAAGTACAATTGACACAAACTATCTTGTTCGTACACTCGTATTTCAACTTGTTGATACTAATGGAATTGTCAATTCGTCTTATGATGGACATTCATCAATTAACAATTTTCAACTAAGGAGATAACGGTATGAGTAGTTTGGATGTGTTGGATAAGCTTCAAACCGAAGCTATTAAAGAAGAAAAGAAATCATCAACTAAAAAGTTTAAATATAATTTTGACAAATTAAAGATGTATTTTGGAGAAGATTATGAGGTTAAAGGTATAAAAATTTCTATGCCCACAATCGGAGATATATTAAGAATTGGTGAAAATGTATTCTACCAAGCTCTTGCTCCTTTTCTCTATAATTCTACTTCTATTCGTGCAGCATTATGGGATTTAAATATTGATTGGAACGATGTTCGTGATATTGAAGTGTTTGGTTTTCTAATTAAAAATGTAAAAAATACAGAACCTTTAAGTTTAATTTTTAAAGATGTAGATTTTACAGATTTTATAGTTACCTCTGCAAAAAGACAAATTGAAGATGAAAATTATGAACTTGCTTTATATAGTGAATCGCAAGGAATTTTACTTTATGAAGAGGAGTATATGGAAATTGCAGAGTATATAAGAGAAATCTTAAATGTCCATCCAAAAGTTGAAAAAGCAAAAGGTAAAACAACAAAGAAATGGATGATCCAAGAAGATAAAATGAATATTGCTCAACTTGAAAATAAGAATGAGAATAATTCTACTCTTCTTCCGCTAGTTTCAGCTTGTATAAATCATCCAGGTTTTAAATATAAATTGGAAGAACTTAGAGAAATGGGATTGTATCAATTTATGGATTCTGTTAAAAGAATTCAAATTTATGAATCAAGTATTGCATTAACACATGGTAGTTATTCTGGTTTTTGCGATCTAAGTAAAATTGATAAAAAACAATTTGACTTTATGCGTCAGATTGATGATTAATCGAGCAGTTTTATTACTGCTCTTTTTTAATACAAAAAATAATATTTTTAAATTTCAAAGGAGGAAATTATTATGGCTTTTAAATTAGGCGATATTATCATTGACAGACTTCAGTTTGGATATGGTGCTAGTTCAAGCGGAACACCACTTTATGCACTTACACAGTTAACTGAAGCAAGTATTGAAATCAGTGCTGATTCAGAAGATATTACAGATAAGGATGGAAACCTTGTATATAGAAAATATAAGGGTAAGAAAGGTGAGGTGACTGCTACTAACGCATTTATGAATCTTGCTGTTATCGAAGCTTTATCTGCAACTGATGCTGAAATTGCTGATAATGGTTCAACAGTTAAAATGCCTGTAATTCAGGAAGTTAAAGCTGGAAAGAACGCTACATTAGATATTACAGGTTGTGAAAAGGATTCTGATGGCACTTATATTATTGCTGTTAGTGGATTATCAAAGCAGGGTTCTTTAGGAAAAGAATATCTTAAAGCAGCATCTGGTGAAGCAGCTACTGAAACTGAATACTATGTAAAAAATGATGGCACTAAGGATATTTTATATTTACCAACAAATAATGAAGAAATTAAGTATATTGTTAAATATAATAAGGAAGTTAAGAGTGGTGCTAAAATTACAAACACAGGAGATAACTTCCCTAAGTCTCATGAATTATTCTTCAAGGCTTTAGCAGTTGATCCTTGTGATAAAGAAAACTTCCGTGCAGTAATTATCCATATTCCATCATTTATGCCATCACCTGAATTTACATTAGCACTTCAGGGCGGAGATTCACAGACAATGGAATATAAGGGAGCAATGATGCTTGATACTTGTTCAGCAGACAAAGAATTATTCTCTGTATATTTTGTTGATGAAGTTGAATAATAAATTAAACTTGATTAGAGAGGGATTTTCCCTCTCTTTTTATTTTTTAAGGAGGAATTTTTTTGAATAGAAAAATGAGAATATGTTGTGTATGTCACAAAGAATATCCTTATTGTCCAAGATGTCCAGAGGATAAAAATAAAGAACCTTGGCATTTTGTATATTGCAGCAAGGAATGTAAAGATATAGACACTATATTAATTAAATATTCAAACGGTTCTATTACTGCCGTTGAAGCCAAAGAAAAGTTAGACAGACTTGATGCTTCTAATAAAGTTGCAAGTGAAAGCTATAAAAGGGCTACGTCTAATATTTATTCAGAGGCAAAAAAATCTACTTCAAAAAGCAAAGTAGTTGAAGAAAAAACAGATGTTGAATCTGAAAATGTTATTAAGAAACCAGTTAAAAAAGTGGTTAAAAAAGATGTTGAATAGTGATTATTTTAGAAAATTCTGATAGGGAATATAATACTGAGCTATTCAATATTATGCTCCCTATTTTTTACGATATGAAGAAAAGGAACGAAAAGGAATGATTGAAACACATATAAATGCCAGAAATTATGACTATAAGGAAGTTGTTCGAATTTGTAATATCAAACAGCAGATTTTTTATATGTCATCGGGGGTTTACCCTATAGATATATATCCTAGTTATGACGAAAAGAATGACCGAAAAATTATTATTATGATATTTGAAAAATCCGAGACAAAAGACTTATATAATAAATGGTGTAATTACGAGACTGATATATAATTCAGTCAGAAAAGAGGTTATCATGAAGAAAGTTAATCTTAAAGGAGTTACTCCTGACGCAATTGCAAGAATTATAGTTTTACTTATTGCATTAGTTAATGCAGTTTTACAGATATTCGGAATTAATACTATTCCTATTAGTAATGATGAAGTTTCAGAAATTGTTTCTATTGTATTTTTAATTGTTACTTCATTATATAGTACATACAAAAATTTCAATGTCACTCCTGCTTCTCAGGTTGCACAGAACATTACTGATTCAATTAAAAACGGGGAATTAGTTGCTGAAGACATAGAAAGAATTTTAGACAAGATTAAAGAAAGCAGGGATTAGTATGAATGGAAACTATAAGGGAACTTACACAAATTAATTATGGCACATTAATAATTAGTGTTTTTACAATTCTTTGTGCATTTAAATTTGTTTGTGAACTGCTCGATTGGTTTATTAAACGTTTGGGATTAGAAACAAAAAAAATGCGACAGAAACGTGAAGAACATGATTTGTTAATTGCTACTTCTAAAGCACTTAATGAACTAAAAGAAAAAGAATGTGAAGACACTAAACGTGCAATTAAACACGATAAGGCAATTAAAGAAGATTTGGCAAAACTTACTTCAATGTTTGTCGAGAAGGAAATAAATGACTATCGTTGGGAAATTAATAACTTTGCCACTAAAATTTCAGAAAATAAACCCATAAATAAAGATTGTTTTAAACATTGTTTTAAAACTTATGCTCTTTATGAAAAGATATTGGATGAAAATGATTTGAAGAATGGTGAAGTTGAAAACTCGATGAAAATTATTAATGATGCTTATCAAGAAAAAATGAAGAATGGTAAATTATAAACTTTGAAAGAGCGATTTCAATTCGGAATCGCTCTTCTATTATGCAAAGGAGTGAACAAAAATACAAGAATTAAAATTAACATCGTCTATTAGTCCTTCGGTTAATCACTATCTTGGATGGCGAGCTATCCTAAAAAATGGCAGACCAATGGCTATAGGATACAAAAAACCTGAAGCAATTAAATATCAAAAAGAATTTGCAAATTATGTGAAAAATGAAGCAAAAAAACAAGGTTGGAAAAAATCAAATAACAAGTTTCAACATTATTATATGGATTGTGTTTTCTATTTTGATAGAGTTGATAAAGATGCAAATAATTGCTTTAAATGTTTAGCAGATGCAATAACTGATAGTCAAGCAGTTTGGATTGATGATACTCAATTATGTGAACGTGTACAAGGTATCTATTATGATAGTGAAAATCCACGAATAGAAATTACAATAACACCTGTAGATTACATTGGAGTTTTTGAAAATGCTTCACAATTAGATATTTTTAGGTCTAATTGCATCGGGTGTAAGAGGTACAAACGAAATTGTAGTCTACTAAAAAAAGCAACTGAAGGAAGGATTCAAGAAGAAATTAATAAAGGTATTTGTAAAAAATACACTTCACTAAATAATTAAATTTGTTCAACATATTGAACACCTACGATGGTAAAATTTACATAAATAAAATATTTAATTTAGAACACACTAAAAAATAAAAAAGGTGTGAAAATGAGAAATTATTTGCAATTCATAATGTATACAAAAGGAATTACATATAGACAGTTATCTAAGTTATCAGGTGTTAGTATTGGTGAATTACACAATATTGCTATGCAAACTTCAGATCCTACACAGTCTACTATGATTGCAATTGCTCGTGGATTAAATATGGAAGTAACTGATGTTTTTAATTTAAAATATAAGTGAGGTGATAAGTATGGAAAAACAATTTTTTAAACTTGTATGTTTAAATGAAGATAATCCATTTGAGTATGAGGTGCTTGAGGATGTAAATCGTGGAACATTAGACGAAGTTCATGATTTCGTCAAAGAAAATATACATAAATATGATTCAGCCAAATGGATATTAATACCACACAGTATGAAAATAGAAAAATAAAAAATTAAATAACAATTAAACAATTTAGAGACTAGGAAATCCTAGTCTCTTTTATTTTTGGAAAGAAAGGAATTTTAAAATATGAATAAAATTACAGTTAAAGAATTTTGTAAGGAATATGCACAAAGACCTGATAACACAAAAGACTCTTATATTAGAGAGAATTTAAAAATTAATCCTTATGTTCCGTTTATAAAAAAAGATGCAATAATTGAAAATTTATTAAAAATTACAATGATTGACAAAGAAACAGGAAATATTAAGCAGAATTCTTCTGCCGAATATCTCTTATTAACTCGTATTTTTATAGAACAATATACTAATCTTAAAGTAGAAACTGAAGGATTTTATGAAGAATATGATGAATTAAAGAAAAGTGGTTTGTTCGATATATTATTTATTGGAAACGAAGAAACTAAAGTACCACCACTTGTTCCTTATGAAGAAATGGCTGAATTTAAGTATTTATTAGCACAGAAAAAAGCGGATTTAATCACAAATAAATATGAAATTCATAGTTATATTAATGAACAGGTTGAAAGATTCGGAAGTTTATTTAATGCAGTTGTTGAACCTTTTATGGAAAGTATTCAGAAAAAGATAGAAGATATTCCTGAAGAAGATATTAAAAAGGTTATGGAAATGGTAGAGAATGGTGATTTTAGAGAAGTTAAAGGTAGATAATAAATAAGAATCAAATTCAAATTTTAAGAGGAAAAAGAAATAGCACCGTAAAAACGATGCTATTTCCCGCCTCCTACTACTCCTGTATTTTTCTTTTAGTTCTAGGCTTGTAACTGGTCAGGTTACATTTAGATAAAGAATACTTTGTAGTAATGGATTGTTATTTATCTGTTCTACATAATATTGTATCATTGAATACAAATATGTCAAGAAATACTTTCTCTACCTATATTGTTTATATCTCAAGAGCATTATAAATATAGGATTTGTATTATAGTTTTGTGTTAGCAAAGAATTGACCAACTTTCTTTGCCGCCCTATCTAATTCACAATTATAAGTAGATACTCATATTTAAGGTGATAAGTACATTTTTATGTACTATCTTTTAAAAACGTCTCTTAAAACTATGTACGTAAACTCAAGAACGCTTACACAGATAGAAACAATAGAACAGATTAATTCCATTACTTCATTTTCTCCTTATCTACCTATACTTACCACAGATACAATCATTATAACATAAATTAAATAACAAACAAGCTCTATACGTGTCACAGTGTATAGAGCTTTTCTTTTGTAAGAGTTAAGTATTTATATACTTCTCTTGCTTATATGAACAAAAACTTAAATGAATAAAAATGGGAGGTTGATGAATGAAAAATGATAATAAAGCAATTTCTAAAGTGTTAGATGACATAAAAAAGAAACAAAAAAATATAGCTTCTGAAGTTGCACCAGAAATTAATAAATTGTTCAGAGAATCAGTCAGTTACTCTTTAAATAATTGGTACAACAGTTACAACCCTAAAATGTACAATCGAACTAATAATTTTCTAACTGTATATCAAACTGCAAGAACTTCTGGTCAAGGTAATCTTTTGACAATGACAGTTGATTCTTCTTTGATGGATGATTATCTGGGGTTTGATATACCTCCATATCCTACTTACGAAAGACAAAAATTATATGCTGAGACAGCATTTGATTTTATGTTTATGGGTGGAGAACATGGTCATGGAAAATGGTTACAAAAAGTTAGTCTTCCTCCCTTCTTATATGTAGGCAAAGACATTCAGAACGGATTTAATGGAAAGGCTCAAAAAATAATTGATAAAAAAATAAAAGAATTATTAAAGATTTAAGTAAGGAGGTAAATAAATGTCTGGAATAGCTGAATGGAAAACAAAAATTACGTTAGATATAGAAGACTTACAAAAAAGATTGCGACAAGCAGAAGATTCTTTAGATTCAGTTTTAAATAAGGAACATAAAGTTAAGATTGATATTGACACAAAAACTTTAGATTCTGCAATTAAGAAACTTGACTCTATGTTAGATTCTTTAGGTAAGGGAACTGATGATTTTAAGCAATTTGAAACTTTATCTAAGGATTTATCTAAAGTTGCTTCTGAACTTGGTGATTTTACTAAAGCTTTTGGTAAAATAGATGATTCAGGAACTAAATCCTTGCTTTCTTCTATTCAGAATATTGACAAATCACTTTCTGATTTAAGCAAACATATTCTCAACGTTAATAAAAATATGAATAGTATTGGAGGAAATTCCAACAATACTGTTAAACAAATAGAGAATATAACAAAAGCAAACAAAGAAGCTATAAAGTCTACTGAAAATTTAGCAAAATCTCAAGAAAAACTTGGTAACATAACTAATGTGACATCTAGTATTTCTGAAAAAGATGTTTCTGCATCTGTAGAGTCTGCCACCAATTCAATCAAAGAAGAGAATAATGTATTAGAGCAGAATACTCAGAAAGTTAAAGAGAATACACAAGCAAAGGAACAGAATGTCAATGTAAACTTTAACAAGTATGACAAGCGTTTGGATTCATATAATGGCAAAATTGACAAATATAAAACAACCATTGATAGATTTAACGATGGTGGTTGGACAAGTAATGCATATTTGGAAAATGTACAAGCTGTTAAGAATGCCGTTAAAGAATATGAAGATTTGCTCAAAGAATTAAAGGGCAAAGACGCAAGTTTGGTAACAAGTGAAGATATCAACAAATTAGACAGCTATGAAAAGAAAATCAAAGATACTATCGCTACTGTCACTAATATGTCGGCTTCTGAAAAGGGATATAACTTTGTTTCAGGTCAGAAAGAATTAGACAAGATTCATAAACTTCTCAATGAAAACAGTAAGATGTCTTCCGAGGCAAAAGCTAAAATCAGAGCTTACTATGCGGAAATTGAAAGTGGTAATCCTAGCATGAGTTTGGATAGAATTCATGGTGAGATTATGAAGATTTACAATGCTGAAGTTGAAGCTGGGCGTGCAGGAAAATCTCTCATGGATGTTTTCAAAACAAGTAGATTACACCAAATGGTTGCGCAAGTAGCTGGAATGTTCAGTGTGTATGATCTTGTTAATTTGGGTAAACAAGCTGTTAGTATTGTAACTGATTTAAATACTCAAATTACAGAGCTCGCAAAAGTTTCTGAACAAACATCTAAACAAATTTATAAAGATTTCGATAGTTATGCAGATATTGCTCAAGAAATGGGCGGAACTATATCTGATACTATTTCTGCTACTGCTGATTGGGCACGAAATGGTTATAATGTTCCAGATAGCAAAGAATTAGCCAAAGTTGCTTTGCTTTATAAGAACGTTGGTGATGGTATTGATATTGATAAAGCTAATGAATCTCTTATATCTACATTAAGAGGTTTTAAACTTGAAGCTGACGATGCTGAACATATAATAGATGTATTTAATGAGGTAAGTAATAACGAATCTATATCAAGTGCCGGAATAGGTGATGCCCTTCAGCGTTCAGCAGCTTCATTTAATGCAGCAAACACATCTCTTGAAAAATCCGTAGCGCTTGTTACTGCAACTAATAGTGTTCTTCAAAATCCTGAAAAGGCAGGAAATATGTGGAAGACAAAATTTTACTGTCTTTATGTACAGAAATGTGCATAAAAGAATACATCTAAAACCAGTAAAACCTAAAGCTCTATCACTACAATATTGGATGAAATAAACTAATATGAATGTAACGAAAGTAAAAAAACGATAGAGATTCTATATGGTCAAAAACCTAAGTAGAATTTTTACTAATTTTATATAAATTAGGAATGGTAGCTTGGTCGCGAAGTCCCGAATAGGGATATGTCAAACGACTAGAGCCATGTCGGGAATTAGAAAATATTTTCTATAATAGAGAATAATAAAATAAGAGTGAAAATCTCGAATATCTAATTCAATACTCGTAGGGCGCAATCGCAAATGGCGTTGGTGAAAATCCATTAAATCGAAAAGGTGTACTCCTCTTCTATTATTTAGAAAGGATGAAGAAATAGTCTGCTCTTATATGAAAATATAAGGTTTATGCTAATAGAAAACATAAAAAAAGAAAGGATAAAATGGGTAAAAGGAAATATTATACAGAAAATGATTATAAAAATAAGTGTAATGAACTTGATGTTGAATATGTCGGATTCCATAAAGAGTTTCATAAGGGGACTATGATTGATTTTATTTGCGTCAAACACAAAGAGCATAGTATTCAATCTATTGATTGGAGTCATTTTAAAAATTTGAAGAAACCTTGCGGATATTGTAACGGAAGGAAACGAACAACACAAGAAGCACAATCAATGGTAAAAAATCCAAATATTATTTTTACATCAGAATACTTGGGCACAGAGAAACCAATAAGGTGTAAATGTATAAAATGTAATTATGAATGGATATGCAATAGACCTTTAGATCTTTTTAAAAGACCAAACGGTTGTCCAAAATGTGCATTAGAATCAAAACGTTTAAAGCGGATAAAATCACAAGAAAGATATGAATATGATTTACATAAAATCAATCCAAATATTAAAGTAATAGGAACATATAAAGGAACACATCAGTATATTAAATGTAAGTGCTTGTTAGATGATTATGAATTTGAGTCTATAGCATGTAACTTGTTAAATGGTACTGCTGGATGTCCGAAATGTAATATGTCAGTAGGCGAAAATAAAATTGTAGACTTTATGGAAAAATATCATATTACATACACAAGACAAAAAACTTTTAAAAATTGTAGAGATAAACTACCTTTAAAATTTGACGTTTTTGATGAAGATAATAATATTGCAATTGAATTCCAAGGAGAACAACATTATTTTCCAGTAGACTTTGAAACAAACAATAAAGAGAAAGCTCAAAGACAATTTAAATCATTACAGATAAGAGATGCTATAAAAAAAGAATTTTGTATAAATAATAATATAAAACTGATTTGTATTCCTTATTATGAAAGAAATAATGTTGAAACTTATTTAGCAAATAGCGATAAAATATATAATAATTTATTAGCATAACTAGCGTGAGTTGCGATCACGTTAAAACAATTATGGAGTTAGTGCCCGAATTCGTGGGGCAAATACAGAATTAAAAGATATGGGTGAAGACACAGATGGAATGGTCGAGTCTACATCTAAACTACAAAATCTGATTAAAGGTATGACAGGTTTTGATATTATGAAATCCGATGGTAAAACTTTTAAGGATATTTATGATATTGTTCTTGGAATTGGTGAAAAATGGCAGGATTTAAATGATGTTGATCGTGCCAGCCTGCTTGAAAAACTTGCTAGCAAGAACCAAAGTAATGCCCTAGCTTCCGCTTTGAATAATATTGATATATTAAAGAAAAGTTACAATGAAGCTACTAATGCAGAAGGTTCTGCTGAAAAAGAACAAGCAGAATTTCAAAAATCAGTTCAATATTCTATTGATCAGACTAAAGCTAAACTTGAAGAATTAGCAAATGATGCGTTATCATCAAACTTTTTAAAGGGTGCTATTGATGCAGGTGGAAAGTTAATTGATATTTTACATAATATTGTAAAAATCGGTGGTGTAATACCTAGTGTAGCGACTGCTATTGCAACTGCTTTTTCTTTTAAAAACGCTGGTAGGGATAAATTAATTAGTATTCCCTTATAGGTGTAAAGTTATAAATATGCTAGCAGTATATACAGTTTCCTTTGGATACAAAGGTTTAGAATATACTAGCCGTGAGATACACGGTGATATACATCCAATAACGTCTGAATAGACTTCCGTTTTATAATTGCGGAACTGGGAAGCACGTAAACCTCATACTACTCTCCTACTTTGGTAACAAAATAGGCTATAGTAACAATGTATGAATTCGTGTGGTCAGGTCGGAAGCTTCCTTATATAAGGAATAACCGCCACAGTAATGCTATGGATGGATAACAACAGATGCAACGCTGTTGTTATTAATAGACATTCGGTACTATCGTGAAGCGTAGTCACGAAATTATAAGTAGTAACTTATCTACTACTCCTACGCTTGTTTGACCCAACCGTTCCTTGGGTGATAAGATGGGACATAATAAAAGCCCGTGAATACTTCACGAGCTATATATATAAAAGTCTTTCACTCTTCCCACATATATTAGTATAGTAATATGGAGGATGTAATACAATAATTTTTCATCGTATTATTTTGACAAAAATCGACACAATTAGAAAGAGATAACCCTACATTGTTATAGGACTATTTATTTTTTAATCACTATGTATTATCTTATAAAAGAGAATAGATAAAATAGACAACTCTATAATTAACATCATTACAACCTGTTAATTATTTTAGTATTTTTTCTTTAAATAAAATGGAATATTTTTCATATGTACAACTTATGTTGAATATGATAAAATATATAAGCGAAACATGAACATATGTTTCGGATTGCATTATTATTGTCTTAGGTATATAATGAATGCATAAATAAATTTTGGTAGTCCTGTATATGGACGAATATTTACGTTCTGTCAAATGACAGGAAGGGAGTTTTCTATAAAACTCCCTTATTTACTATTCAAAGGAGAAATATTATGCATAGAGTTATGGTTTTTATTGATTATCAAAATTTTAATATAAATTTAAAAGAACATTATCGTGGAAAAACTCTCAAGCCTATTAATTATTGGGCTTTGGGTAAAGCAATAAACGACATAATACCATTTCAATCAGAAGTTTTAAAAACATATCTTTTTGCATATAAGCCATGTGACGAATTAATGAAAATAGAAAATTATTCAAAATATTATGAATGGCTTACAAAATTGAAGAAAACACCATATCTTGAAATTATTGAAGGTAGGCAAGAACTTCGTACCTATGAAAATATAAAATTAGATATAAACAATTCTAATACATATTTTACGGAAGAAAAAGAAACAGATATAAATCTTGCTACTCATATGGTTGCTAAAGGATTTCAAAATGCATATGACATTGCAGTACTGGTTTCTGGTGACACGGATTATATTAAGGTTGTGGAAACATTACATAATATAGGTAAAACAGTTGTAATTGCCCATTTTAAACATCAGAATGTAAGTCGTTATGATAATATATGTGATGCTAATATTGTTTTGTATGATAATGTTTTAAATAAAGCAATTAATAAAAAATATAAAGAAACACATAATGATAAAAACCTGTAAAATATTACAGATTTTTATTTTATATAGAAAAATAATAATTACTACCACTCTTCTATTTTTATTATATTATTTTGCGTATTTTTATAATTGTATTTTTTAGTTCTACCATTTATATCCACAGTTCTTACAACACATAGTTTTTCTCACATTAGAACTAAACAAACCAAACATAGCACCACCTACAACTTTTTTACCCACTGATATTTTTTCTACGTTGGTACTTCCGCAGGTAGGACATTTTGGCACTCTACTCTGTTCTTTTAATATAGAAGCTCCGTGCGCTAATGCAGCATTAAGTTTCATATTTTCTCTAGTAAGTATTTCATCTCTATGTTCAAAAAGATATGGATTGAATTCAGGAGAAGATTTTATATATTTCTCAATAAATTCTTCTTTTTTATTTGAATCAACTGAAAATTTGCAACTAAGATATTCGTCTGGAACAGGATATACTGTACTTTTACAGCAATCGCATATTTTTTCATCAGATTTCAGCATAAAATACACTATTCTTCCACATTTTTTACAATAACATAACATTTTAACTAACTCCTTTTAATCCTTTAGATTATATATGTTCATTTTATCAAAAAAATGGTAATCAAACAACCATTATAATATAAAATAGTATGATATTCAAAACATTTGAAAACAATGATATTGACAAATGGACGGCTAAGATTGGATTATTTGGAAAATCTTTTAATGATGTTATTGATTCAATAAATAAAAGAAAACTTGACATTGATAATTTAATGTCTTCTGGATTGGTTTCAAGTTATTCAGATGCAAAAAAGCAAGTTGGTGGATTATTCTCTTATTTATATCCTAAAAAGGATATAAAGTCACAATTAATTGACGTAGATACTATGTATCCTAAAATAGATACATCTAATGTAAAAAAAATAAAAGCAGAAATTGTTGATATGTCTAAGTCTGTTGCAAACAATGAGACTACTTGGCAAGAATTGTTTGATACTTTACCTAGTGGTAAAAAGCATTTTGCTGAATTAGGTCAGCAAATGGAAGGTCAGATAATTACAGAAGATGGTCTTATTGCAGCTAATGAAAAGATTCGTGTTTCTGCTATCGCTCATAACAATGCTTTAAAGCAAATGACCATTGGAGCAAAAGCGGCTAATGTTGCAATGAAAGGTCTTGCTATGGCTGGTAATATGATTGCAGGTGCATTAATAGGATTGGCACTTTCTACAGTATTTTCTGCCATAGATGATTGGATTCATCGAGTTGAAAATGCTAAAAAATCTGCCGAGGAATTTAAGACTTCTGTTGATGAGATGAATAAAACTCATCAAGAAAACACTAAGACAATCGAAGGTCTTAATGATGAATATAAAACATTGTCGAAGGGTGTAGATGGATTAGGTAGAAATGTTAGTTTAACAGAATCCGAATTTTCACGTTATCATGAAATAACTAACCAAGTTGCTGATATGATGCCTGATTTGGTTCAAGGTTGGGACGAACAAGGTAATGCAATTCTTAAAGTTAAGGGTAATTTAGCAGATTTAAGTCAGGAATATAAAAATACCAAGATGAATGAAGCTAGAAAGCTTTATGATGATAACAAAGATAAGTATGATGATGTTTCTGATAATTTAAAAAATACTTCATCAGCTAATGTATATTTTAACGACCTTAATAATCGAAAAAGTGCATCAACTGAAGATGTTAATGATGTACTTAAACAGATATATAGTGGAGAGATGTCATATGAAGATTATAAGACATTTAGTAAAACTTTAATTGGTGCTTCAGATTCATTTAATGATAAACAGACATTTTTTGCTCTTGCTGATGATACAATAAAAAAATCAACAGGTAATTATTCAATAGATAGTGAAGAATCTTATGCTGAATTTCAGAAAAAAGCAAAAGAAATTTACGATAAAGCTACAAGAGATTTAGAGGATTCTGTTGCTCCTGCATTAAGTCAGATGTCAACCTATGCACAAGGAGATTCTAAGTATTGGGAAGACGGCAACGGAACTTTAATCAATTCTTTAATCAATAGTTTTAGTGCAGATGTTGTCCAAAACAATAAACTTGATGATGAAGATACTATGAAGACATTTATCACTAAATTAATATCTTATATTGATTCAAACAAGGATGATGTACAGTCTGCATTAAATTCATTATTCTCTATTGACGTTAATAATACAGATTTAGCACCTGATCAGTTAAAAGCAAGGGTTGATTCATCAATAAGAGATATTTTCAATACTTTAGGCATAAAGTTTAATGATAAACAACTTAGTGGTGTTGAAGACAAATTAGGTTTTAATGGACTTTCTGATAATGCCACAAAATATCAAAATGTTCTCAATATAGCTAATGCTAAATATGGAACAGATATGTCTGGTTTCTTCGAAAAGAATAAGATATTCTCTGCGGAAGAGTTAGACAATTGGACAGAAATTACTAAAGAAATTAGCGATGCTAAAGATGCTCAACAGGCTTATTTAGATTCTGGTAAGACTAAAGATTTACCTTCTTTTGCATCGAAAAAAGCTAAACAACTTGAAGAAGAGATAAATAATTCAAAATCCTATATACAAGAGTTGAAAAAAACCTTAAAAGCAACTCAAAAAGAAGGAAATAAACTTTTAGGCGACTTCTCTCCTTCTCTTCGAAGTAAAACAAAGACAAAATCAAATAAAGCATTAAACGATGAACGTAAAAAATTAAAAGATGAAGGGTTTGAAAATGAATATCGTGATTTATTAGATAATGCTTATGTGAAAAAAAATAGTAACAAATCGTCTGCTATAATTCAATCAAAATTCGGAAATATAGACATGGATAAGAGAAAAATTATCATCTGGTCTAAAGAAATGAAAAATACTTACAAGAATGAATTAGATAGTTGGAATTATAATCCAGAAAAGGGTGGAATAGATACTGTTTTTGGTGGTTCTACACGTGTGGGAGAAGGAGACAAATCAAATGGTGCTGAAATTTCATTTTCTCCTATTTTACAAACAGAACATGGTGCTGTTTTTCTTAGTAAGGATAATGTAATTAAATATTTAAACGCTGTTTATCAGAAAGCTGCCGAAGAAAGTAAAAATGGTAAAATTACCGAAGAACAAATTTTGGCAATAGATAAAGATCCTAAGCAACTTGGTTTTAAAGTTGGTAATGATTATGTCAGCGGTCTTATATCTGCATTTGATTCAGGTAATGATTATGGTAATGGTGGCAAAAATAATAAGGCAGTAAAAACCGGCATGCTTACACATTTTATGGGAACTTACGGTGCTTATAATTTAGCAGACAATGATGATTTAAATAATTTACAAACAAATTATTCCCAAAATCAAGAAAATGTTTCTAAAAACAAACAAAAAATTAAGGCTCAAAAACAAAGAATTGCTAGATTAATAAAAGAATATGAAGCACAAATAATAAAAGACACTGATGCTAATTTTAAAAGTTCTTGGTCGGAATTAGACACTACAGACGCTGATGGTTTAAAGAGTCTCAAAAGTGATTTGACGAAACTTGCTGAAGCAGGTAAACTTAATAAGGAAACTTTTAAAGATACTCCAGGCGCTACTACTTGGCTAAAAACTTTAGGTATTGATGCTGATACTGCTGTAAAAAAAGTTAATGAATTGGTTGATAGCTCCAAACAGCTTTCATCTCTAAAATCAGGTATTTCTCAGTTACAAAATGCTTTAGTTGAAAAGAAAGAAAATAAAGTTGTTGGTGCAGACACTCTTGGTAATATGGAATCCGAGTTTGGCAATCTAAAATCATGGAAAAAATACAAAGAAACTTTGGGTTCTACCGCTACTGATATTGAGACTTGTAGAAAAGTTCAAAATCAATTGGCAACTGAATATATTAATTCTAACAATTTCTTATCTCAACTTGTCGATAGCACAGGAAAAGTTGATGAATCAACTAAACAATATTATATTAGTCAGCTTAAAGAATTGGGTGTAAAAAATGCCGAACAAGTTGTTAATCAACAAATCAAAAAACAAAAATTAGATATGTTGATTGCTAATAAAGATTTAACAAGTAGCATAGAAGGTAATGCTGATTCTTTGATACGAGAAGGCAAACAACTTGGTGCTAGTGAAGAAGCTTTAAGGAAATATATATTAAGAAAAGCTTTAGCTAGTAAAAACGCTTTAAAAACAAAAGATAGTATTAAAAATCTTATATCTTTGGCAAAACAATGTGGTGTCACGGGCGATGCTATTTTATCCTTAGTTAAATTAAAAGGTTTAAAACAAACTTATGATCAAATAATCAAATCTGGTAATGGGGATGTAGCACATGGATTAAGTGATATTGAAGCTCAAATGGAAGCCGAAAGAACAAGGGTTAAAAAGCTTTTAAGAAAAAAAGTTAAAGTAACAGATGCAGATTTATTTGGTGCAGGCAATGCTAATGTCGGAGTTGATTTAAAAGATGGTAAAGGTTCTTCTAAAGATAAAGACAAGTCTAAAAACAAATCTTCTAAACAGGAATTTGATTGGATTGAACGCCGTGTTACTGTTCTTAATAACAAAATTTCTTTACTGAATGCAAAAAAAGATAACCTATTTACTGTTTCCAAAAAGAACAATAATCTTAAAAAGCAAATTAAAGAAATGACTAAATTGCTTGGTACTTATTCTACGGCATATACTAAATATCTTCAAAAGGCAAATTCTGTTAAATTAGATTCAAAACTCAAATCTAAAGTTCGTAACGGTGCTATTAATGGCTCATATTCACAACTTGTTCAGTCTTATGGTGAGAAAATTGCTAATAGAATTCAGAAATACATGGATTACTATGATAAGGCTAAATCATCTAAGGAAAGTTGGGAAACTGTTCAAAAGCAAATTCACGATGCTCAAGTAGAACGTTTACAGAATCTTGCTGACAAATATAATGATAGTGCTGAATTAAATTCTGCTCGTGCTTCTAAGAGCGATTATAGTGCTAGAACTCAAAATAAATACCTGACTAAACAACAGAAAGACCTTGAAAAGAATTATGCTTATCAGATTAAAATTGCAAAAGCGAATGGTAAAATCAATGAAGCAAAGAAACTTCAAATTGAATTAGATCAGAAATTACTTGAACTAGAAAAAGCAAAATTTGATAATATTCAAAATAAGTATACTAGCAAGTTAGATAATAACACATATCAATCTAATTATGTCGGAAATCAAGTTGACATCATTGAAGCAAAAGGTATGGTTGCGAGTGATAGTTATTATAATAAACAGATTTCTATTTCTAAAAAGAGAAAAACTCTTTTAAATCAAGAACACGCTGCTTTAAAGAAACAGTTGAGTACCATTGAAAGAGGCACTACTGAATATTATGATGCTCTCGCTGCTCTTCGTGACATTAATCTTCAGCAACAGGAAAATACAAAACAGGAAATTGAATGGAATAAGGCTAAAGCAGAAAACAACCGAAAGAAATATGAGGCTGGTCAAAATCGTGCTGGTCGTAGAATTACAGAGAACGAAACATTACTTTCGTTCATTGAACACGAGGATAGCACAGATTCTGATACAGGTCAGTGGACTAAAGCTGGAAAGAGTCGTCTGTGGGCATATGGTTATGATTTAGGTGTTGCACAATCTAAGAAAACTGATTCAGGAAAACGTTTAAACGAATTACAGAAAATGTTAGCAAGTGGTAACTATGGTGAATATCTTACAAAGGCTAATCTTGAAGAAGAAATTGACAAAGTTATTTCAGAAGACCAAGCAAATGCAAAAGATGTTTATACTCAACGCAAGAATCTTGCCGATTTAGTTAAAGATCATTATAACCAAATTAGCAACTATTTGTCTGACTTAATTTCTAAAGCCGAAGAAAGTTTAGATAATCAGAAAGATTTATATGATTATCAGAAGTCTCTTAACGAGAAAACAACTAATATTGATACTATTCGTAAACAATTAGCTGCACTTGAGGATGATTCTTCAGAAGAAGCTATGGCTAAGAAACAACAGTTACAAGTCTCTCTAAATGATGCTCAAGATGATCTTAAAGATACAGTCTATGACAAATATATCAGCGATCAGAAGAATATTCTTCAAAAACTTCAAGAAGATTTCAAGGATTTCCTTGAAAAGTATTTTAAAGATTTTGATGCATTATGGAAAGAAGGTTTAACCCTCACTAAAGGTGAAAATGGTAATTATTTGTTACAAAAGGCAAAATCTGAAGGTAATTATACATCATCCAAGGAAACGAATACCAATACTTCTAATAATAAAAATCAAACATCCGACCAACAAGGAAATAAAGATGGTACTGGAGATATAAAAACAGGTAAAAATCTTTTAACCAATACTACTACTCCAACACCTCCTCCGGACACAAAAGATCCTAAATTAACTAAAGGCAATGTTAATGCATGGTTAGGTAAGAAAAATGCACTTCATAAAAGTGGTTATGATCACTTATCTTTCCCTACTAGAAATCAAAAATATTCAGCAGTAAATAAAGTTATTTCTAAGAATTACAAAGCTACTTCAACGTCAGAAAATTCAGACGGAAAAGTTGTTAAGAAAAAAGTCGGTCTTGTTTTAACTAACAAGCAGATGGCAAAACTTTGTGAATATGTTGGTGTAAAAACATCTAAGAAATATGGAAAGACTTCGCCTCTTTATAAGAAACTTAAATCTCTCGGAGTGAAAGGTTTCTCTAAAGGTGGTGTTGTTGATGTTGATGATATTAACAAACAGGTTAAAGCTAATGGTGACACAACTCTTATTAGTGCTAAAAAGGGTGAGCGTATCTTAACACCTGAACAGAATAAGGCATTTGAAAAACTTGTGGATACAAGTTTAAAGAATACTTCTATCACTTCTAACTTAAATGTTCCTAACATGGCTAATCTTATTAAGTCAGCTCCTAATAATATTGACTATGGCGGTTTCACATTTAACTTTGAAGTTTTAGCTAATAATCCTGAAGATTTAGTGAGAGAAGTTCAAACAAACTTGAAATACAAAGAAGCTCTTAAACTTGCAACAGTTGGTCAACTTAATGGTGCAGGTCGTTTATCAGTAAACAGAATTAAATAATCATATTGAAGGGTAGTCTCTTTATGGGACTACTCTTCTTTTGTTGTAAAAGGAGAATTTTATATGATTTTTAAACGAAAAAAAATAAATGAAACTACAAATGAAGTTTTGTATAAAGAAAATCAAAGATTATTAAAAGAAAATGAAGAATTAAGAGAAAATTTTGAATCCTTAAAAGATTTAAAAAAGACTTATGAAGAACTTATAGACAATATCAAAAATATTAAAAAAATGTATGACGAAAAATTAACTGCTTTTTCTAAATTAGAAGACAGTTATAAAAAAGAATTAGATTCCTTAATGAAAGAATCGAAGAAAAATAAATAAGAAAAATAAGGAGGTGCTTTTATGAACGCAACAGATTTTTGTTTTGACCAAAATTATTTAAGCGATTTTGGATGTATAATTGCTTCCTTTGGTGATAGTTCTGATGAAGTATCAGGTGGTACTACTGAATATGATTCAGTCAAAGCACCTAATTCAGATAAATTTAAGTTTTATGGTTCACAATACAATGAAGTTTTAACATGGAGTTTTTCAGTGATTAAGAATCCTTGTATTACTGAAAATATGGAATTTAGTCATAAAGAAGAACGAAAACTTATGAAGTGGCTAAAAAGAACAGATGGTTATAAGTGGTTTAAATTTGTTGAAGGAAGTTATGGACAGACGGTAAGTAACAATTATGTTATTAGTCTTGGAACAGAAGTTAATACAAATAGTGAGGAAGATATATATTATCAGGTTAAAGTTGATGTTAAACCACATAGAATTGGTGGTAGAACTTTAGGATATGACTTAACAATTACTGCTAATTGTGCTTATGGTTTTACTGATTTAATTGAAAAATCAGCGTCTATCACTTCTTCCTCTACTTTTAAATTTAATGTAGATACCGATGCGAATGAATACATATATCCTGAAAAGGTTATCATTAAGAATGGTACTACCACTTCTTTTGTATTGGAAAACACCTATGATTCATTGCACCGTATCAATTTAGATACTGCTACAAAGTTTAGTTCCATTCCTACTAATTCAACTTTAACATTAGATTGTGAAAACCAGATTATTACAGGATTAAATGATCCGACAAAATTTAATTGGTACTTCCCTCGTTTAGTTGATAGAAATAATGAATTTTCTATGGGAACAAGTGAAGGAAAACTTAATGTAACAATACAATATAGAGAGGCTAGGATGGTGATGATTTAATGGCGGTATTTTATAAAGATTTAAGTAGAATTATAAGACTAGATAAGAATATATCTAAAATTCCTAGTCCTGAATTAGTTCTTAAAACAAGAGATTTTCGTACATTGGGGAATATTCCCAACTATACAAATTGGAGAGTTTCAGTATTAGGTAACTCAATAGATGAAATCTCGTTTGATGTTCCCAAATTTGTTGATGGTAAATTAAACCCCATTTGGTTTAAATTAACTGACTTGAAGGTTGTTGAACTTAAAAGATATGGATGTTTTGAAATTGAAGTAACTTATACAGACAACACAAAAACAGTTAAGTCTATCAATGGCTATTCTCTTGAACGTGAATTGGGACAACTTATATTACATGACTTTCACGTTAATGATGATGATGCTAAAACAATGATTATCACGGAATATAATAAGAAAGATTTTGACAAAGATGGCAATTTTATAAACACTGTATTTTATAACCCTGATGATACAGACCACTCACTTTTACATAGAATTCTGAAAGAAAAAGCACCACATTGGTCTATAGGTTATGTCACAGATTATATATCAATTGGTGAAGATAAGCCCGTTAAAGACGTGCGAAAATTTTATAGGTCTTTTACCGCAGATGGTACTTCTGTCTATGATTTTCTAACACAAGATATTGCAGAAGAATGTAATGTTGTTTTTTTATTCGATACTCTCCATAGACAGATTAATTGTTATAGTGTTATTAATGGATTAAATAAAGATGGAAGTGTTGCAAAGATTGCTTATGGCGAGGATACAAATGTTTACATTTCTAAAGAAAATTTAGCAACAGAAATTACTTTAACGCCTAATGTGGATCAAATTAAAAACTGTTTTAGAATTGAAGGTGGTGATGATACTATTACTGCTAATGTTAGGACAGTAAACGTATCAGGTTCTAATTATATCTATAACTTTGGTGCATTAAAAGACGAAGATATGCCATCTGAATTAACTGAGAAATTAAACTCATATCAAGAACTTCTTGATTCAAAAGCAAAAGGATATGAGAATTTAATGTTAGAATTACAGAATGCATATAGTCGTCAGAGTGAGTTGAAGTATACAATGTCACCTGCCGATGGTATGAAAGATGATTTAGATGTATGGGTTAGTAAGACTGCCAAGGAACAATTCTTTGATATTAAGCAAAAATTAATCAATGGCAAGATTGGTGTAGAAGATATTAAGATTGCTTCTGTCGAAAGGGTTAATAATAATATTGAATCTATGGCACAAGTATATAGTGATACTCGTTTTACTGTTGAGGTAGTTACTGATAGCGGAATATGTAAATATGATAACAATAAGAAAATTTGGACAGGAACGATTGTAGTTAAGAGATTAACTGACAATTCAATGTATCCACCAAGTAAAGATGATTATAAAAATAATACATTCCAAGTTGCTGTTGTAAACGATGATTATAACCTAACATATACACAGCAGAAACTAAAAATTGCATTAGCTGAAAGTGATATATTTAACATTGATACTGATATTTCTAATATGACTACATCACAAATGAGAGAATATTTCAAAAAATATTCATTGTCTCGATTATATTCATTCCACAGTGCTTATGATACAGCAGTTAGTCTGTTACAAGAAGCATTTGGTAAAGCTACTAATACAGCCGAAATTTCAGCTAAAGTAAAAGAATTTTTAGATAAATATACAAATATTAAAATTATTGTTAACGAATGTTATAAGCAACGTGAAACAGAATGCAAGGAACAAGATTTATTAGTTTCTAGTCTTGAAAGTCAATGTTCAGAGTATCGAAAAGATTGTGATATGCAAACATATCTAGGAGATGATTTATATAAGCAATTATATAAATATATTCGTGAAGATACATATAGTAATTCTAACTATATTTCAGACAATTTGACCGATGCTCAAGCAATGGATAAAGCTAGGGATTTAGTTGAGGTCGCTAAAAAGGAATTAGAAAAAGCATGTGTGTGTCAAAGAACTATATCTGTTACTCTTAATAATATCTTTGCTCTTCCTGAATTTGAACCATTATATGATAGTTTTCAATTATATAATTATATTCGTGTTAGAACTGAAGATGAATTATTGAAATTGAGAATATTAGGACTTGAAATTTCAGGAGATTCATTAGATACGGTTACTGTTACTTTTGCAGATAAGATTGAAAGTGTTACAGGTTCTACTGAAGATATAAAATCTATATTAGACCAAGCAAAAAGTATTTCGACAACATATAACTCAACAGTTAAACAAGCAGACAAAGGTTCTCAGGCAAGTGATTATGTCACTGATTTAAGACTTAACGGCTTAAATGCAGCCAAAACAATGATTAAGAATGATAATTCTGAAACATTCACTATCACTCCTGCTGGTGCTGTTGCAAAACGTATGGATGATGTGGGATTTTACGGTGATAAACAGATAAAGTTTTTAGGTAACGGGATTTACTTTACTAAAGATAATTGGCAAACCATTTGTCAGGCAATAGGTGAATTTGTATATACTGATAAAGACGGAAATCAAACTTTAGATTATGGTATCATCGGTAAATATGTTATAGGTGAATTAATCGCAGGTAATCAACTTGTTATTACAGCAGGTAATGGAAAAGTTAGAATTGACCAAGATGGTATTACTTTATCTGACGGACAAGTAATTAAGTATGAAAAAGATGCACCTATGAGTGAGGTTAAACTTGATTATATGAATTCCACTTCTTCTACTGTTGCACCTGATGCAAATGATTCTAATTGGTCTTCTACTTGTCCTCAATGGGAATATGGTAAATATATTTGGCAAAAAGTAACAACGACTGACGCAAATGGTAATTCAGAAGTTAGTATTACTTGCATTAGTGGTCGAAACGGACAAGATGGAACTAATGGTAAAGATGCAACTCTCTACCAGATTGAATCAAGTGTAGATTACGTTGAAAGGAGATTTAATAGTTCTACAGCAACAGTTGAGAATTGTATGAATCCAAGCAAAATCATTTTCAATGGATATGTTCAAACGGGCGATTCTACTACTAGACAATCTCACCTAGGTAAATTTACCTTTGCAGAGTCTACTGATGGAACTAATTGGACAACAACCTATGCCACTGGTCACAATGTTTCAAGTTATACTTATCCAATCTATAAATCAACAAGTAATTGGGTTAAATGTACTATGTCTACTAATTCTGGCGTTGCTTTAAAAACTATTACTGTTCCTATAATTTTATCTGATAGTATTTCAACTACAAAAAAGCAATATTATTTATCTACATCTAGCTCATCCGTAACAGGCGGTTCTTGGAGTGATACTGTACCAGCTTGGGTTGGAACTTTACATATATGGTCAAGAACATATATTCAATATAAATCTGGTTATATCACATATACATCTGCGGTGTATGAAAGCAATCTTACTTCAAGATTAAAAGATATGACCACTTTCCAAACTGACACCCAAAATAAATTAAATGCATTAAACCCTACTACTTTAGTTGGCAACGATTATATATTTTCACCTAAAATTGGTGGGGGTTATGCTTATTTTACTAATGGGGACGGTTCTTATTCTGTCGAAATTGATCCACAACATGCCGCTGGTGATAAGACATTAGATAAATGTTTATTCTGTATTAGAAAAAATGGCAATACTACTCCTATTATGGGTGTTGATTCTGAGGGAAATGGTATGTTTAATGGTAATGTAACTGCTAAACAATTAGAGTTATATCAAGATAATGATAAATATGGGCAGTTTGATATGGGATGTACCCCTTATAATAATTCTGAATATTATGGATTAGGAATTATGGTAAATGGTAAAAATGCAATAAATGGTGATTCTACTCATAGAAGAATATCATTTGGTGTTACACCCGGTCATATTCATGAAGACATTTATTTTACAAAAGACTTAAACGATAATTGGTCTTCTAAACACGTTTTTTACAATACTTGTGAATTGGCAACTACATCTATATCAAACTTAACTACCCTAAATGGTCAAACATATGATTCTGGGTGGGTACCAGTTTCTAAATTCGGTGGCGGTATTAGTGTTTACCCTAGTTCGATGTTGTATGTTAGAAGAGTTGGTAAAATGGTTTATTTAAAAGGTGCTGTTATAAATTCTAGTTCTATTACTACCACAGAAACTTCTAAAAAAACCTTATTTACCATTGCATCACAATTTAGACCATCATATCCTCATCAGAGCATACAGCAAGGAAGTGGTTCTAATAGATGGATAATGGATGTCAATAAGGATGGTACGGTGACTTTAGATAGATACTCTAATAACACAGCTACTAGAAATACTGTTCCCACGGGTGCTTGGCTTGTTTGTACCACTTCTTGGATGGTTGATTAACCAAATGAAATCAGTATTTCAAGTTCAGAATTAACTATATGGGAAAGATTATTTTCTTGTTAGTTGAAATCAATATAAATATAGTAAAATGTTCTATATGAGCGATTTTTAAAGGCTAGTCCGTATTGTGGCTAGTCTTTTATATAATTTAACAAATAACACTACAGAGAGTAGCTTAAATGCTGCTCTCTTTTTATATGTAAAGGAGGAAATACTATGGCAACAAAAACAGCAAAAGGTTTAGTAAAATATGTAAAAACTAAATTGGGAAATCCTTATTTGTATGGATTCAAACAGAATTATGCTTGGAACAGAACTTGTACTAAGGATAATTATAATAATTTAAAAAAGACTTATGGTTCAATGGTTTGGAATTCTGATGTTAAATGTGTTGGCAAACATCCATGTGATTGCTCAGGACTTATTTCTGCTTATACAGGGGTATTAAGAGGCTCTAGTGAATACAAATCAACTGCTACTAAAGTATTACCTATTAAAGATATTAAAAAAGCTGTACCGGGTTGTGCATTATGGATGCAGGGACACATTGGCGTCTATATTGGAAATGGATATTATATAGCAGAGGACGGTTCTGCTTATGGCTGTAGAAAAGCTAAAATTAGTGCAAATGGTTGGACACATATTTTATGGTTAAAAGATATAGATTATTCTACTACTACAAAGAAAAAAAACGCTAAGGCTAAGAAGAAAAACACAAGCACTAAAACAAGTAAAAACACTAAAAAAGAAACAAAAAAAGTTTCTTACTATAAAAAATACGTTGGTAGAAGTTTAAGTTTTTCAGATGCTTTGTTAGTCATTGGTGTAAAGAACGGTTATGCTAATAGAGTTAAAATTGCCAAAGCTAATGGAATTAAATTATATGCTGGAACAGCAAAACAAAATACTAAATTACTTGGATTATTAAAGGCTGGTAAGTTGATTAAAGCTTAATACGTTTTGGTACAATATATTTTAGATTTAAGACATAATTTTAGGGACAAGAGATTAATTTCTCCTGTCCCTATTTTTTACGATTTTATTTTTAATATTTCTTCTTTTAAATCTTCTATTGTTCTGTGAGTGTATACAGATTCCGTAACATCTTGTATTTTATGACCAACTATCATTTTTAATATATATTCATTCATATTAACTTCTCTTGATTTGGCTTTAGTTATAAAAGTATGCCTAGCACAGTGTGGAGTTAACTCAGGATTTAATTTTAATTGCTTTACAACCTTAATAAATCTTGAATAATATTGGTCTTTTGACAAACCATTTAATCCTTTTTTCTTTGTTATATCATTAAATAGATAGGCACTACCTATTGATATTGCTTCGTTATAATATTTTTCAACAATGGGTTTGACCAATGGATGTATTGGAACTGTTCTTTGTCTACCTGCTTTTGTTTTTATTCCACCCACTATATATTCTTCTTCTAAATGAACATCTTCGATTTTTAAAGTTATTATTTCTTTAGGTCTCCATCCAGAATAACAGTGGTATAATATCATGTCCACAAAAGGAACAAAGTTTTTTGCTTTCCACATTATATCAAGTTCTTGTTGTGAAAAGGGAATTCGTGGAACTTTATTTTTTTCTTGGTTATCAAAGACTTCTTTATCTAAATAGAAATTTCTTGCGTAGTTAATATTAACTATTCTACCCTCAAGAGCATAATCGTAAATTTTATTCAACATACCTTTCATGTTTTGTTTTACTTGTGGGCTTGGTGTTATAATGTTTCCTTTGTTACTACCCAGTTTGCAAATAATCGTTCCTTCTTCAATGCATTTTTTCATGTCAAGAATAGTAATATTTCTAAATTTCTTTTTGTATAATAATGTCATATATGCATATGCACTTTTATATACATATTTATAAGATGGATGTTTTTGAATATATTCTGGATACCATATTTCAAATAATTCTTCAAAAGTTATATCTTTGTTCTCAAGGTTATATGATTCATTCTGATATTCTGCTAACGCTCTTGCTGCTTCACCACGAGTTTTAAAATTCGAACCTATGCTTTTTGTTATTTGTTTTGTTCGCCCGGTTTCTTCGTTCATCTCCCAACCTACTGTTACTTTTGCTCGATAGCGTTTTCTACGTTTGTCATAAGTGATGCTACCTTCGCCATTACTCCTCTTTTTAGCCATAATACAACCTCCAATTCCTTATGCGTCTTACCCAATCTATCTTATGTGTCATTTTGCGTCTTACGTGCGTCTTACATCACACCTAACCACACAATATCACACCAAAACTTGTAAGTCAATGTATAAATTTGGAAAAGGATAAAATTTATAGCAAAAATAAAAACCCCTTTATTTATAGGGGTTTTCTTCCTTCCATTGCCTCGTTTCTAAGCTGTCCACAGGCACCGTTAATATCTCTGCCCATTTCCCTTCTTATAGTAACATTTATCTTATTTTTTTCAACCCTGTTTTTAAACTGCTCTACTGCTTTTTTACCGGATTGAACATAATCGCGTTCTTTTATAGGATTTACAGGTATAAGATTAATATGGCAATTCATTCCTTTTACTAATCTGCATAAAGCATCGGCTTCTTCCACAGTATCATTCTGTCCGGCCACAAGACTATATTCAAAGGTAATTCTTCTGCCTGTTTTGGCAAAATAATTTTTGCAGGCATTTATTACTTCATCAATAGAATACTTATATGCAATAGGCATTAAGCTTTTTCTTGTTTCGTTGTTTGATGCATGAAGTGATAATGCTAAAGTTATTTGAAAATGCATGTCTGCCAACTCATTAATCTTCGGTACAATTCCACATGTTGAAAGTGTTATGTTTCTCTGACTGATGTTATCTCCATTTTCATCTGAAATCATCTGAATGAATTTAACTACATTATCAAAGTTGTCCATAGGTTCCCCGCTTCCCATAAGAACTACATTGGAAACTTTTTCATTAATGTCTTTCTCAATTTCATATATCTGTCCTAACAATTCAGAAGTTGTCAAATTGCGCTCTAAACCATTTAAAGTTGAAGCACAAAATCTACAGCCCATTCTGCAACCTGACTGTGTTGATATGCATACTGAATTACCATGATGATATCTCATAAGAACACTCTCTATTATGGAGCCGCCTTTTATTTCAAAAAGATATTTTCTTGTACCATCAATTTTCGAAATTAGAACTTCATGCTTTTTTACATTTTTAATTTCATACTGGTCATTTAATTTTTGTCTTAAGGCCTTTGATATGTTTGTCATTTCTTCAAAATCAGTAACTTTTTCTTTATGTAACCACTGATAAATCTGTTTCGCCCTAAAAGACTTTTCACCGATTTTTTCCATTTCTTCTTTTAATTCTTTCAAATTAAAAGACTTTATATCCTTCTTTTCGTCCATATTAATCCTTTATTTTTTCAAATACTGATATGAAAAATCCGTCCATGTTGTAATCTCCTGGGAATATTTGAATCATGCCATTCCCATTATCTAACTTCTTTGGAAAAAGCTCTCCGAAATCAGTTCTTCTCAATGGTAAATTTTTCTCTATCCATTCTACATTTTCATTATTTTCGTATTTGTTTACAGTACATGTACTGTAGACTAATCTACCACCTATTTTAACATACTTACATGCCTGCTCTAATATCTTTCTTTGAACTTCCACTAACTGAAAAATCTGTTTCTTAGAAACATTGTGCTTTATGTCACTTTTATTTCCAATAATTCCAAGTCCTGAGCATGGAACATCTGCAATAACAACATCTGCTTTTCCAATAGCCTCTTTGTCCTCTTTTGTTCCATCCCAAACCTTTGTTTCTATATTTTTAATTTTCATTCGGGAAATATTTTCTTTAATTAATCTTTCTTTATTCTCTGTTAAGTCTCTTGCCTGAACCCTTCCTGTTCCATTCATAAGCTGGCTTATGTGAATACTCTTCCCGCCTGGAGCCGCACAAACATCCATAACATAATCATTTTCTTTAACTCCACTTGCAAGACCTACTAACATGGAACTTTCGTCCTGTACAGTTATTATGCCATCTTCAAACAGCTTTAACTTTTCAAGAGAATCATAACCTTTAATATACAAAGCATTTCCATAAAGTTCTGATTGTTTTACGGAAATGTTTTCCTTTTCAAACTCAGCAATAACCTGCTTAGGTGACATCTTATTAGAATCTACTCGTATGGTTGTGTATTCATTTGTTTCATACAAACTATTTAAAATCTGTTCTGTTCTCTCCATTCCATACTGCTCGGACCACATTTCTATTATCCACATAGGAATTGAATAACACACAGACAAATATTCTTTTTTATCTTTTGGATATTCTATTTTATCAAGACTTCTTGATATGTTTCTTAAAACACCATTAACAAAACCTTTTAGCCCTGACATTTTTCTTTTATTAACAAGCTTCACTGCCTCATTGCAGGCTGCCGAGTCAGGTACATTGTTCATGTATTTAAGCTGATATACAGAAAGTCTGATTATATTTCTAATTACCTGCTTCATTTTTGAAACTTTTGTTTTTGAAAATTGATTAATAATATAATCAAGCTCTATTTGTCTTTCAATTGTGCCTTTAAACAAAACAGTTACAAATGCTCTTTTCTGTTTATCTAAATAATCGTAACTGTCTAATGTTTCTTTTAAAACAATATGACTTTTTGCTCCGTCCTCTACTTTACAAAGCATAGTTAAAACAATATTTCTTAAATTGACCTGTGGATTACCATTAGTCGTCATCTCGTCCTCCAAACAATAGGATTAATCTTAATAACTGTAAAATCGATGATGCTGCTGCCGCAACGTATGTTAAAGCTGCTGCCCCTAGTACCTTTTGGGTACATTTTAATTCTGATGTTCCAAAAATACCTGTGGATTCCAAAACTCTAATGGCTCTGTTTGACGCATTAAACTCTACAGGCAATGTGACAATTTGAAATAAAACGGCTAAAGAAAAAGCAAATATACCAATATTAATCATTGTCTGACCTGTTCCCTGTCCATAAAAGATAATACCTATAATAATTAAAACCCATGATAATCTTGAACCCCAGTTAGCAAATGGTACTAGCGCATTTCTAACGGATATTGGTGCATAACCTTTGTTGTGCTGCATTGCATGACCACACTCATGAGCCGCCACACCAATTGCCGCTACACTTGTGCTTCCGTAAGTTGCATCTGACAAACTTAATACCTTTGTTGATGGGTTATAGTTATCTGTAAGATTACCTGAAATATGTCTGATTGACACATCATATATCCCCTGTGATTCCAAAATTCTCTGTGCTGCCTGAGCACCTGTCATTCCCGAATTGCTTCTCACTCTTGAATATTTATTAAATGTTGAATTAACATGAGCCGATGCTGCTAGACATAAAACCATGCCAATAATAATCAAAATATATGTTGGATCAAAATAAAAACCGTAAAGCATACAACTACCTCCTGTTTAAAACTTCATATAGTTTAACCTAATTTCGTAGAATTTATTTTATATCCATTTAAAAAGGATACAACGTCCATTCTTTTCTTCCCCTGTAACTGTAATTCCTTAATGTCCAAATAGCCATCTGCT